>LQAJ01000038.1_pt1 | contig 127112 bp, 148 predicted proteins | sample 1535811 | NCBI WGS metagenome assembly LQAJ01 (sample SAMN04331587, study PRJNA305678) | bioreactor metagenome | isolation source: bioreactor_6 inoculated with Wadden Sea sediment 2nd replicate of a... | place: Germany: Wadden Sea, Janssand Flat | reverse complement strand
TAGCCTATGAGGATTAAATCTCATAGGCTATTTTCATCATAAGCGCCTTATACTAGGCCTTATCCATAACAAGTATTTAGATTCCATTAAAATGGCTAATACGGGTAGTTTAAAAATATGATCTAGATGGATCACATCCCCACTATACACTGGCACATTTTCATAAAGGGTGGTTGAATACCCTCCATAAATAAACTCAACAAGATAGTTGCCTTCATAGGCATTCAAACTATACTCACCATTTGAATCGGTATATGTTGTTCCTGCAAGGTATCCATTATAATAAATATTCACTTCAACACCAGAAACAAGTGTCCCTTCGTCTATTTCCACAACTGTGCCCATCAAAGTGCCCTCTACCACATTTCCAAGGGGAATGCCCTTAACGGTTGCAAACCCACGGCCACCCGACCCTGAATTGTGGGACCAAGTGGATGGATTGGAATCCACTACTGTGTAGGTGCCTGCTGGAATTTCCTGATAGGTGTACACATGCCAATCTGCATTTTGCCCCCCGCCTTGCCCTGCTGTGCCTTCTGATTGCCATGGTCCATACATGGTGCCGTTAGAAGATTTCAATCCTATCGTACCCGCAGGTGTGTTGTTGTTATAGTAATGATAAGTATGCAAGTAAGTGATTATATATGGTGTATCGATTGTAAATGTCGTTGGTGCTGTTGGGGTATTGCTTACACCAGAAATATTTGTCACTTCCAGTATAATTTGCTCCCCGCCTGTGACAGCATCGTCTACCATGGTCACATCACCAGGGTCGTAATCATTACCACTATCACTTGTAGTGACAGCCCCGCCTCCAACAGAAATCACATCACTCATAGCAAGTGGCATATCCTGGCTGGCATCTTCAGTAAAGAGCCCAAGAATATATGATCCCGCTTCACTTGGCATGGTAAACGAATCAGATTGTCCTGTGATATTTCTTAAATAGTGATAAGAAATATCAGCCTCATCCCAATTGGTATTCCACCATGATGCATTGGGCTCGTATGGAAATAGACCTATCCAAGCTGAATTTCCAGAAGGCGGATTAGAATAGGAGAACGTTACGGATTCCCCCAGTCCTACAGATACCGACGATACGGAAATGGATGCTTGTGTAAAGCCTACATTAATCACCTGACTGCTTGCATGCGGCATATCAGCGCCACTGTCTTCAACGAAGAGCCCAATAATGTATTGTCCTTCCTCATAAGGCAGTGTAAATGTATCTGACATACCATCTATATTTCTTAAATAATGATAAGAAATATCAGCCTCGTCCCAATTGGTATTCCACCATGATGCATCGGGCTCATATGGAAAGAGACCTATCCAAGCTGAATCAGATCTTGGAGGATTTGTATAGGTAAATGTAAGGGTCTCACCCGGCTCTAGTGAACTTGAAGATAAACTGACACTAGACTCGGCAAACCGGACCTGAATAACAGCGCTTTTGGCAACTGGAATGTCATTAGAGTCATCTGCCGTAAAGACACCAATTATATAATCGCCTTCTTTATATGGAAGATTAAATGTTCCAGATCCATTTAAATTCCGAAAATAATGATATGAAATGTCTGCCGCATCCCAGTTCGTTCCCCACCACGAAGCATTGGGCTCATATGGGAAAATACCCACCCATGCGCTGTTTCCTGTTGGCGCGCCACTCACACTAAAAGTAACCTCTTGTCCTGGCTCTGGTCTTGTGTACCCCACTGAAACACTAGGCGCTGCGTAAACAGGCGTTGCTAAACTAATCAATAAAAGCATCACAATAAAAAACTGCCAAACTTCTTTGTCTGGTCATTGCACCCACTTCCTTTCAACATCAATCCCACTCAAAAACCACGCCATAAACCACTCCATCTAACACCTGTCAATCATATAAATATATACCCCTTATGGAATTTTAGACGCAAAAAGGATCTTACATCACCTGTAAGATCCTCCTAAGTTTTATTGAAACTATAATGGTTCAGCTGTATTTATTAAAGTTTTCTAAGCACGAATAACCATATTGCTTTTTTTCTCAAAGCCAATGCTCGATTCCGGACCATGACCCGGATAGACAATCGTATCGTCTGAGAGCTTATAAAGCTTCTTCTTAATGGACTGCATCAAAGCATTCTGGTCACCACCAGCTAAGTCTGTACGCCCCACAGAACGCAGGAAGAGGGTGTCTCCTGTAAATAGGTCCTCATGTACCTTTAGACATATGCTGCCCTTTGTATGGCCAGGCGTATGGATGACTTTTAAACGTATATTTCCAAATTGAACCTTGTCTCCGTCTTTTAGCAATCTATCAGCTTGTATGGCAATGCCACCGCCCATAGAACCAGACAAATTCAGTCTTGGATCTTCAAGCATTTCTTTATCATCTTCATGAATGGCCACTTCGGCGCCTGTTGCCTTAGCCAGATCTGCCAGTCCACCAATATGATCCATATGACCATGTGTCAACACAATGACATCAAGTGTCAAATCATGCGTTTTAAGCGCCTCCAATATTTTTTCATGATCACCACCTGGGTCTATCACACAAGCTTTTTTGTTCCGGGCAACCAAGAATATAGCAATTTGCCGCATAAATACCTAGCGGCAGTCTTAATTTTATCATCACTCGACCTCCTAAGAACAAAACATCTTTTTTATTAAAAGATGCTCATTATAAAGACTGATCTCATACCTTCAACAGATCTTTATATGTCAAATTTATATACGACTAAAATACGCGTTTGCTGTCCACCAGTAATGTTACAGGGCCATCATTCATAATGTCAACCATCATGTGTGCTTGGAACTGTCCGGTTTCAACCTTGATGCCTTTTTCCGATGCTAGGGCAACAAAGTCTTCATATAGCCCATTGGCTTGGTCAGGTCGAGCCGCATTTGAAAAGCTTGGTCTTCTACCCTTACGACAGTCTCCCATGAGGGTAAACTGCGACACAGCCAAAAGATCGCCTTCAATATCTAGAAGGGATTCATTCATCTTGCCCTCTTCGTCTTCAAATATGCGCAAATTGCATATTTTATCAACCAGCCATTTGACGTCATCAATGCTATCATCATGTTCTACACCCAGTAGAACCATAAGCCCCTTGCCTATTTCTCCAACCGTGTTTTCATCCACAGTTACGCTCGATCTAGTCACTCTTTGTACAACCGCTCGCATTTTATGCCCCCTTACTCAATGACAACCGTCCACTCGAAAGCAAACGGTTGTTTAAGATTTGATTTAATTTACGATATAATACGCTTTACATCAATAACACCAGACATGTTCTTAATTTTTGAAATAAGTTTGTTCAGTTCATCCTGGTTAGAAACTTCCACGGTCAGATTAATAACCGCTATTTCATTCTTTGTCAATTTTGCATTGACACCAGTCACCATCATAGCTGTATCCGTGATAAGCTGAGTCACTTCGGAAAGAAGACCCTTTCTATCTGGAGCGATAATCTGAACTTCTGTTGCATATGTCGTAGGTTTCTCCTGATCCCACTGCACTTCAATAAAACGATTTTTTGAGTCATCGGTTTTTTCGAAGTTGGTACAGTCAGATCTGTGGATCGTCACCCCACGCCCCCTCGTCACGTAGCCAATAATATCATCGCCAGGCACGGGGTTACAACAACGACCAAATCGGATAGGGACATTATCAATACCTTTAACGATAACGCCTTGGGTGCTTTTCTGACGTCTTGCCCGTTCTTCATGATCCTTAGGCTTTGAAACAATCTCTGTGATTTCCTGGTCTTTGTCTTCGTTATTTTTTTGCTTTTCAACATTCTTATATTGTTCTCTAAGCTTTGGTATAACCTGACTTAATAAAATACCACCGTAACCAAGTGCCGCGTACAAATCATCTAAATCCTTCATAGACAAACGCTTTAACATTGGCTCGACCCATTCGGTACGCATTAAGTCTTTCCAAGCATATCCATTACGCCTGATTTCTTTTCAAGCATATCTCGGCCATTGGTAATATTTTCTTCCCTGCGCTCTTTCTTAAACCAATGCTTGATTTTATTCTTGGCTTGTGTGGACTTGGCAAACTTTAACCAGTCTCTTGATGGTCCATTTGAAGACTTTGAAGTCAAGATCTCAACAATCTGGCCCGTTTTCAACTGAAAATTAAGGGGTACAATTCGGTTGTTGACCTTGGCTCCAACACATTTGTTGCCAACTTCAGAGTGAATTTTATAAGCAAAATCAACAGGTGTCGATCCCACAGGCAATTCAAAAACTTGACCTTTTGGAGTAAAGACATAGACCTGGTTGTTAAACAAATCAATCTTAAGCGACTGAATAAATTCCTCTGGCGTTTCTAAGTCTCTTTGCCATTCCATCATCTGTCGAAGCCAGTTAAGTTTTTCATCCATTTGACCAGCTGCAGCCGCTTGGAAGGAAGATTTCCCCTCTTTGTATTTCCAGTGCGCCGCAATACCATACTCAGCAACACGGTGCATTTCTAAGGTTCTAATCTGAATTTCAAAGGGTTCCCCACCATCGCCTATGACAGTGGTATGAAGGGACTGGTACATATTTTGCTTTGGCATGGCAATATAATCTTTGAAACGTCCCGGAATCGGTTTCCACTTTGTATGAACAACACCTAAAGCACCGTAACATTCTTTTATGTTTTCCACAAGAACACGAATGGCAGTCAAATCATAAATTTCATCAAATTCTTTCTGCTGATGCTTCATTTTCTTGTATATGCTATAGAAGTTTTTCGGACGCCCATAGATTTCACATTCAATGCCGACTTCATCTAAGCTGTCATGAAGTTCACTTATTACTGTATTAATAATTTCTTCACGTTCAGCTCGTTTTTTATCAACTTTACTAACCAGTTCATAATATCCTTGAGGATCCAGATATAATAAGGCCAAATCTTCAAGTTCCCACTTCATTTTGGAAATACCCAAACGATGAGCTATCGGAGCGTATATCTCCAGTGATTCCTCTGCCTTTTCCCGCTTCTTATGGTCTGCCATGTACTTAAGCGTTCTCATATTATGAACACGGTCGGCAAGTTTAATAAGTATTACCCTAATGTCCTGCGCCATTGCTAGGAACATTTTTCTCAAGTTTTCCACTTGAGCTTCTTGCTTCGATTCGTAGTGGATCTTGCCCAGCTTTGTAACGCCGTCTACCAGTAGAGACACCTCAGGACCAAATTCCCTTTCAATATCTTCTAAAGTGTATTCCGTATCTTCGACAACGTCATGAAGGAGTCCAGAAATAATCGTTGTTGAATCCATCTCCAATTCTGCAAGTATTATAGACACTTCCATTGGATGAATAAAATACGGTTCTCCAGACTTTCTATATTGACCTCTGTGCGCATTTTCAGCATAGTGAAATGCCTTAATAATGGGCGCAAGATCTATATTGGGCAAGTGCTGCTCCAGTCGAAGCATATATGATTCGAGATTCATATCATCACCTGTTTCATCATGTCAGACTTTTTTCCAGATAGACCCAGCATGGGTTAACAGGTCGAACGCCTTATTTCTTGTAACTATTTCGAAACCTGTTTTTCTGAATTATTCTTATTATATACCAAATTGATATTCCTCTCAATGAAAGATGCAAAGACAAACGTTTTCATAATATTCTGTTTTCTTGTATTCAAAAAAACTATCAGGCTTTTAACCTGATAGTTTCGGTGTCATCTTATTATTCATCATAGTGAATTAAGCTGAAAATGCTCGTTTCACCAAGTGTTTTGCGACCATTCAAGAAATCAAGTTCCATAAGGAAAACAGCCCCCACAACTTGACCACCCATTTGTTCGATCAACTCTTTCACAGCACCAACCGTACCGCCTGTTGCAAGGAGGTCATCTGCAATAAGAACCTTAGAACCTTTTTGAATGGCATCTGCATGAATTTCCAAAGTGTCTGAGCCATACTCTAGCTCATAAGAATACTTAACAGTTTCATAAGGAAGCTTGCCTGGTTTTCTTACAGGCACGAAAGACTTCTTCATGGCAGTCGCCATTGGCGCCCCTACAAGAAATCCTCTTGCTTCAGGTCCAACAATAATGTCAAAATCAACATCTTTAACGAAGTCAACCATTTGATCCACTGCATATGCATATGCTTCTCCATCCTGAAGCAGTGTTGTTACATCTTTAAAACTAATTCCTTCGATTGGGAAATTTTCCACAACGCGAATTTTGGACTTTTAAATCCATTTTGTAAACCTCCCCGTTCACCATACGTTCAAATGAGAGGCTATCTTGTCCCATTCAAGCCTCCGACCTTGTTATTTTACCAAATATCTTTAATGAATAAAAGAAACATTTTCATTTGTTTTTCATTTTATATCCGTACTTAGAGTCAATACTCAATTTGCATGACTTCCCTGTAAGACATTCGGCGATAATCTTGAAGTCTTTTAAAAAGGGGGGCTTCAAAAATATCAATTTTTTCTTTAGGCTTTGGACGCATTTTAGCTTCAAAGCTATGTCCGGACATAGAAAAATCTATGAGATTCAGGTCTTTTAATATCAGCCCAGACATGACCATTATGCCAGTTTTTATCCCCATTTTTCTAGACGTTTCACTTATAGACCCCGATAGAGCCCCGTCTTTCATGAGCATCTTATAAAAGGCAACAAGATCTTCTCGTTCAGGTATAATTTCAGCTTTGACACGTTCCGTATTGTCAATCAAATCATGGGCTCTAAAGCAGTATACTTGATCATAAGCCTTCATAACGCGCTCCAGTTCAAGAGGATGTACAAGGACATCAAAATCTGAAGGCGCTTTGATTTCATTAAAATGAATCTTGTATTTATAGTCCACCCTGTCATGGTACAAACGTATGAAATCATACATATCCGCCGAGGATTCTATTACAACCAAGGTTTTTCCAGAGGCCTCCAGGTCTTTAAAGCCTTCCAGCTTGACCTTGCTTTGCTCTAAACCTTGTTTTGCAATATATTCAAAATAAATGGCTGCCGATACGTCATACTGGCTTCGCAGAGCCTTATACGATGGAGCGTAAGCCGTATACTTGCGAATGTCTTTTATCATAAGCTGAATGGTTTCAACGCCTCTGAAGCTGTTTCTATCCAGGCCAGCCACTATATTCACCTTATCTTTAGATTGCACATAGCCGTATTTATCGTCACAGCCAAAACACAGGCTGTCAAACACACGATTTTGATCATGCACAATCATTTTTAAATGATTTTTATCCTTGCCAATCATCATAACCTTGTCAACTTGAAGGTCTTCAATAACAAACTGAGGTTTGGGATTGGATAGTCCAAAAGGCTGGAGCAAGTCCAATTCATCTAGTAATTTATAGGAAATGTCACGCCCAAGTATATGTCCATCCACCTTAAGCACAGGGATGAGATCACGCTCTGTTAAAGCTTCTGAGCATAATCATTCACACGTTTAGTAAAGGCGGTCACATTTTCTTCGGGCATGGACACGCCTGCTGCTTGTTCATGTCCTCCAAATTTGCTAAATAGGTCTTTACATGCACTCATAGCATCGAAAATACTAAACTTGCCCACACTTCGGGCTGATCCCTTTGCAAGGCCATCCTCAATGTTGAGAATAATGGTTGGTCTATAGTACTTCTCAGCGATACGTGAAGCCACAATGCCTATAATACCAGTATGCCAGTTATGTCCCTTAACAACGATAACCAGTTCCTTGTCTATATCCACATTTTTTTCAATATAGACTATGGCTTCTTCCAGTATATCCTTTTCGATGGCTTGTCTTTTTTCATTAAGCGCGTTAAGCTCCTGGGCAAGTTCGTAAGCCCTGGTCTGATCACCTGTTGTTAAGAGTTCCACGCCCAGGTGTGGACTTCCAATTCGACCAGCTGCGTTAATTCTTGGTGCCAAGGTAAAACCTATGTGTCCTGTATTTAAATCCTTGCCTTCAACCCCGGCAACTTCTATGAGGGCCTTTAGTCCAAGATTTGACGTTTCATTTAATTTTTCTAGACCAAACTTCGTGATGATTCTATTTTCATCTGCAATGGGTGCCACATCTGCCACCGTTCCAAGCGCAGCAATATCAATAATTTCATCAATAAATCCGTAAAATTCTTCTCCCATCAGCCCTTGAACGAGTTTAAAGGCAATGCCCACCCCAGCCAGCATATCAAATGGATACTGGCAAATTTCCTGCTTAGGGTTGATGACTGCATAGCAGTCGGGAATTTCCGACTGACACTCATGGTGGTCCGTGATGATGACATCCAGGCCAATGGTTTTAGCCACCTGAGCTTCATGAACTGAAGTGATGCCACAGTCTACTGTAATCAAGAGATCTGTTCCATCTTCTGCAATTTTTAAGATGGCATCTTCGTTGACACCATATCCCTCTTCCAGTCTATTGGGAATATAAAACTGTACCGGATACTCGATATGCTGAAAGTACTTCATGAGAATAGATATTGACGTGATGCCATCGACATCATAGTCGCCATAAATAACAATTTTTTCATGAAGATCCATAGCCTTTTTTATTCGTTTCACGGATTTTTCCATACCCTCAAGCAAAAAGGGATCATATAGATCCCTCACTGTTGAATATAGAAATTTTTTAGCATCCACTGGGTCGCTTATACCTCTAGATGCAAGAATTTGTGCAATCAAAGGGCTTATGCCTAAGTTTTCTGCTAAGTCAGATGCGTCGTTTGATGCTGTTCGACTGCTCCAAATCTTTTCAAATATATTCAATTAAATCACCTTTTGTCTTACTCTTATTTTCCATGTATTCATGTGCCATATTAAACACAAGAAATATTATGCCTTGTTTGTTTTTGACTCGTTCTCAGCTTTATTTCCAGACTGGGAAGAGGCGTCCTCTTTACTAGCTTGCGTATTTTGAGATGAACCCGATGGGCCATCCGCCTGAGACAATTTTGTGATAATAGTTGCTTTTTCCTTGATGTCTTTTTCAAGTTGCGCCACTTTCTTTTCCAACTCTTTAATTTTTCGGGCACTCTTGAACTTTCCAACAACATCTATTAGATAAATTATCACAGCGCCAATGGCAACTGATACGAGAATCACAAGTGCTAGCGATGACTCAAATGTAGCAAATCCAAAACTAACGGGAACCGCCGTTCCATTAAGTAATGCAAAAATAGCTATTAAAATTGCCATAACCAGTGATAAGATAAATGTTGCTTTCATATGTCCGCCTCCTTATTTTGTCAAAGGTTTTTTCCCCGACTATTATTAATTATACCAGAAAATCTTTGTGTCACACCTAATAAAGTTTAAGAAATTATAAATGCCTCTTTCAAAAATATGAGCCATAATAAAAAAGTCCACTTAAATGACACATTTGCATGTGATATTAAGTGGACCTTACTAAATTTTTGATTCTAACCTTTATACAACTTGGTCCTGCTTCTAATTCATCCTCTGATTAGACAATAAACCGATTGGTTTCTTCTTCTAAATTCTCTGCAATTCGGTGCAGTTCTTCTAGAGATGCCCCAATTTCTTCAAATATAGCCACTTGGCTTTCGACATTTTCACTTATTTCCCTAGATGATGTAGCATTGCGCGTTGTTGTATGCGCCACTTCGTCCATGGCTGTCGCTATTTGACCGCTCATTGTGGTCTGATGCTTTGTCAATTCAGTGATATGGTCAATCCGGTCTTCCATATTTCGAACCTTTTCAATAATGCCCTTAAAGGCTTCATTGGCATCCTAGTCATTTCAACACTTTTATCAATTTGAACCGCTTCGCTTTGGATGCTGTCCTTTGTTTTGCTAACCATGTGCCTAATCATGCCTACTAAATTGGAAATTTGCTCTGTTGATTTGCCACTTTCTTCTGCAAGTTTTCGAACCTCTTCTGCAACAACAGCAAATCCACGACCGTGTTCCCCTGCCCTAGCAGCCTCAATACTTGCATTGAGGGCCAAAAGGTTTGTTTGTTCCGATATGCCTGAAATTAGACCTACAATAGACTCAATTTCATTGGAATATGACTCAAGTTTGCTGATTTCATCTGTGACTTCTTTTGAATTCTCCTTGACTTGATTGACCGCTATAGACACAGCATCAAGCCCTTTAGAACCAACCTCAACCGCTTCTGTTACTTCACCTGCGCCCGATAGAAGAATCTCTGCATCTTCTCCGACATCGGATGCACTGGCTGCCAGTTCTTGAACGGATGCCGAAACCTGTTCGACAATACTTGAATTTTGCTCAATTTCACCTGTAATGCTCTGAACTTCTTGTGAAATGCTTTCAATATTTCTGTTGGCTTCTGAAACAGCTTTGTTCAGTTCATTAGAAGATGCAGCAACATGCTCTGCACTATCTTTAACTCGAACAACAATATCCCTAATTTTGAGTATGAATAGATTGATATTCGTACGAAGACTGCCCATTTCGTTTTTACTTTCACTCATTCGAACGGTTAAGTCCCCTTCGCCCTTCGAAAGTTCTGCCACCACAGTGTTTGTATTCCTAATAGGCTTGAGAACAAGTGCTGGTATGGCCAGTCCAATAATTATTGAAATACCAATCACAAGAATGACTGAAATTTTAATTTTATTCTGAAGGTCCATAGCCTCTTCAGTCACACTCTCACTGATTTCACGATTGCTTACTTCTAAAATTCCAATTAGATGCATTGAAGATGAATTATACTCCCCTAATTTTCCTTCTGTGCCAACCCTGCCAATCACTTCATCCATTTCAGATACCGCTCTGAATTTGTCTTCATAGGATTTCAAATCTGCAATAAGTTTGCTTTTTAGGTTTGCATCCATCTCAGTGTTTTCGATTATTTCATAAAAAACTGCAATATTTGAAGCAAATTTTTCAATATAGCTTGCATCATTTCTTAAGAAATAGTCTTTTTCATTTCTACGAAGTTGTAGCATAGCAACTTCCATTTCACCGTTATCTTCAAGGGCATTTAGGTCTTCTTCCACATGATGAATACTTTCTCTGAGTTCACCGATTAGGCCAAAATCCTTAAATCCCTTTTGCTTGTATAGATCAACAAGATCAAGAAATTTAGCGTGATTCTCGTCAAGCAGCTGTCTGGCTTCATCAATTGCTTCTTGGTCTAATATTTTCATGGTGCCATTCATGGCTTCCACACTGTTGAGTAGACCGCTGGCCTTTTCATAATTTCTTTTAAATTGATCTAAGTTCTGACTGGAATTTACCTCATAAAAGTCAGGATTGGTTAGGTCATATAAAAGAAAATCTTTTTCGGCACGCCTCATATCAAGCGCCGTTTTCATCAATGCTTCATTTTCCTGTATGAGTGGTACTGAATTCTTGGCAAGTCCACTGATACCATTAAATGAAATGAATCCTAAATACCCAATTAGGATAACCATGAATACGATCCCCAAAAGTAAGACAGTTCGTATTCTTAAATTGTTTATAAATTTCATCCCTTACCTCCTCGTTTACTATTATACTACGAAAGTCCCGAGTCTGTCAGATTAAGATCTAGTTAATTCTAAAGTTGTCTAACGTTTCGGTAACAAAAGGTCAAATCATTCGCTTATACACATTATTTATACCCAATTGTACAAAAATGATTAAATCAGATTCTCAAGTAAAGGATGAGTGTATAACATTTTTTTATATATAACATTGTAGAAAATAAACATAAAAATTCCGGACGTCTATGTGCGTAGCATAGTCGTCCGGAATTTTTAAAGTATTGAACACTTTTTTATCTCACATTAAACCTGCTCTTTAACAGGGTAAGATCTGTTCTTGTTTTTCTGTGCTGTTTTTAGAAGCACCCATACTGGACTTGCCACAAATATTGACGAGTATGTTCCTACAAGGACACCTGCCATAAGTGGGAAAGCAAATTCCTTAATCGACTCTACACCAAGAGCATATAAGGATCCAATAACAAGAAGCGTTGTTAATGATGTGTTAATTGAACGCGTAATTGTCTGTTTAAGACTTGTGTTTGCAATTTCAACAAATGAAGCTTTCTCCATACGTTTTACGTTTTCTCTAACACGGTCAAATACAACAATAGTATCATTTATTGAGTAACCAACAATAGTAAGAACTGCCGCAATAAAAGATGAATTCACAGGCACTCTAAAGATTGCGTAAATACTAAGAAGAACGAGAACGTCGTGCATAAGTGCCACGATAGATGACACACCATAGATCATTTCGAATCGGAAAATGATGTATACAAACATGCCCACTGAAGCCAATATAACTGCAATAAGAGCTCTGTTTTGAATCTCATCACCAATGGCAGGTCCAAACTGCTCCGCCCCTATAAAGGCTTCATCTTCAAGACCGTATGCCGACTGTATTTTATTAAAAATTTCTACCCTTTCAGAGTTTGCCAGAGAAGATTTTGTCTTAATAATAACTTCTGTTTTCTCTGCACCGGCATGAATAATATCTGCATCCAGATTAAACTCTTCGATAACAGCTTGCATTTCTTTCACTTCTACAGTTTGACCCATATTGATCTGCATCATTGTGCCACCTGTAAAATCTATGCCCAGGTTAAGCCCCATAAACATAGCAGCGCTCACACCAGCAACGATCACCGCAAGAGAAATGGCAAACCAGATTTTATAATTTTGAGCTATTTTCATCTGCATTACCCCCTTGCTCCAAACATTTTTTTTGTTGTTAAAGGCTTTTAGTGCTATGGATGAACGAAGCATTGACTTAGTAACAACCACCGCTGTGATCATACTGATAACAATACCTATCATTAGAGTGACAGCAAAACCTTTAATCGGGCCTTCTCCAAAGTAGAATAAAACAACAGCCGCTATAAGGGTTGTGATGTTTGCATCTATAATGGTTTTAAGCGCCCTAGAGAAACCTGAATCAATTGACGCCCTAAGCGTCTTTCCGTTGCCAATCTCTTCTTTAATTCTTTCAAAGATAATGACATTGGCATCTACAGCCATACCCACAGATAACACAATACCTGCGACACCTGGCAGGGTCAGAGTTGCACTAAATCCAATCATTGTGAAAAGAAGTAGGCAAGCATACAATAGCAGGGCCATTGATGCCACAAAACCAGGCACACGGTAATAGACAATCATAAATAGTATAACAAGTCCAAAACCGATCTGAGCTGCATTTAGAGCTGAATCCAGGGCATTCTTACCCAGTGTTGGACCTATAAGAGAACTTTGTACTTCTTTAAGTTCTACAGGTAGGGCCCCACCTCGAATAAGAGCAGCTAGATTCGCTGCACCTTCCTGTGTGAAACTGCCGTTTATTACAGCCTCACCATTAGGAATCTGCTGATTGGCATAAGGGGCTGATATAACCTCATCATCAAGAAGTATGGCAATTTGGCCACCATGCGCTCCCATTTGAGAGGCTTTAAGTGTGGCATCTCTGAATAAATCCTTACCATCACCGTTCATTTTTAACATAACAGTATGTCCGTACTGGTCAGAATAGCCGTAGCTTGCATCCTTAACAAGTTCGCCAGTGAATAGGTCTTCTCCAGTGAACATATCTCTTGTCATACCGCTTGATGCTTGGTTCTCAGCATCAACTAAAACGAATCGAAGTTGAGCTGTTTTGCCAATAGAATCCACAGCTTCCTGGATGTCTTTAACCCCAGGCAGTTCAATTCTGATACGTTTGTCTCCTTGTTTCGTGATTAATGGCTCTGTCAGGCCCAGCTCGTTCACACGTTTGCTGATGACACTGATCGACTGATCCATAATCTTTGCTAGATCATTTCCCGTTGCTTCTGTTTGCGCCTCGTAAACCACGACTACGCCACCTTCAATATCAAGCCCCAATTTAATAGAGTCTTCAACTGAATCCACTCTAAAAGAGCCGATTGTCAGTCCATTAAAGGCCAACAGAATGCACCCCACAATAACCGCTGTGAGGATTAAAAACACACTAAAGCTGTTGCGCTTCATAATTTTCACCCCGTCATTTTATTTGTGTTTTTCAGCAAGGTCCACATATCTTGTGGCATGGTGTATGCGTTTCTCAATTTCTTCTTCACCAAGTTCTCGCACGACCTTTGCAGGTGATCCAACTGCCAATGAATTGCTTGGAATCTTCTTTCCCGGAGGCACTAATGCACCTGCTCCAAGAATAACATTTTCTCCGATTTCCGCGCCATCCAGGACAATTGCACCCATTCCAATCAAAGTATTGTCACCAATTGTACATGCATGCACAATAGCCCCATGTCCAATTGTCACATTCTCGCCGATTATAGTGGGAAAACCCCCACTGTCCACGTGAACCACCGAATTGTCTTGAATATTTGTATTCTTTCCAACGCGTACATAATTTACGTCACCGCGAATGACCGTGCCGTACCATACATTCACATTTTCGCCTAGAACCACATCTCCAATGACCATTGCCGTTTCAGCAACAAAACAAGAGTCGTCAATTTTCGGTGCAATACCTTGAAAGTCTTTAATCATGCTTATTCCTCCATCATCGTTTTCGCTTGAATGTACAGTGAACATTCAAGACGTTTCTTTTCCATTTCACAACCTAAGCTGTAAGGCTGGTTAATGTCGTTGTTGAAGTTATAAGCGTTGGCGTGACATCCACCAGAGCAGTAAAACTTCGCCCAGCATTCTTTACAGTCAGGTTTATTGTAAACATGAGCATTTTTGAACGAATTGTTCATGGTCATATCCATCTCTTCCGTGAGGACACTTCCCATTTTAAAATCCTCGTCGCCAACAAATTGATGACATGGGTATATGTCACCTTCTGGCGTGACTGCAATGTATTCTGCGCCTGCTCCGCAACCGGATAGACGTTTAACAATACATGGGCCCTGACTCAAGTCTACCATAAAGTGGAAGAAGTTGAAGCCTTCATTTTTCTTTCCACGCTTTATGAGTTCTTCAGCCAGCTCGTCATATTGCTCGAAAATCTTTTCAAGATCTTCATCTCTTAGTGCATAATCATGCTTGGGCTCTGCTACAACCGGCTCCACAGAAACATGCTCAAATCCTTGATCTGCCATGTGGAGAACGTCCTTTGCAAAGTCTGTATTAAAACGGGTAAACGTGCCACGAATGTAATATGACTTGTCTCCACGTTTTTTAACCATTTCCTTAAACTTAGGCATGATCACATCGTATGTGCCTCCGCCAGATATTGTGTAGCGCATAACATCATTGATTTCTGGACGACCGTCTAGACTCAGAACAACATTGTGCATTTCCTTGTTAATGTAGTCCATGTTCTCATCATTTAAAAGGACTCCATTTGTTGTCATAGTGAAACGGAAAAGTTTATTATATGTCTTTTCAAGTTCACGACCATACTCTACAAGTTGCTTACACACTTCAAAGTTCATAAGCGGTTCACCACCGAAGAAATCCACTTCCAAATTTCGTCGATTCCCTGAGTTCTTTGCTAAGAATTCAAGAGCCTTCTTACCAGTTCAAGAGACATCAAACTTCTGTCTCCCTCAAAATCTCCCTGAGAAGCAAAGCAGTACTTACATCTAATATTGCAGTCATGGGCAACATGAAGACACATGGCTTTTATAACAGGCTTTCGTGCCTTAAACTCCAAATTGTGAATATACTTATCTTCACAGTATATTTGCTCAGCACGAATAAGCTCATCAATTTCACCGATGGCATCCTCTATGGCTTGTGCCTTATGCTTTTCCTTAAGAGCTTCAACAACCTGAGACGCTTCCAATTTTGGATAATGGTCTAGAATGTCATAAAACAAGCTCGTCGACAACATGAACGGCACCACTGTTAACATCTACAACAATATACAAGCCGCCCTGTTTAAACTTATGAATCATTATTACCTCCAGCGCATAACCTACGCCATAATTCTATCATTTCAAGACTTAATTGTCTTAATATCCATTGTCTTTATAATAAGTCAATTGGAGAATACACAAAAAAGGCGAGCTTATCGCTCTGCCATTAAAACACAATAAAATGAGAACAATCAAATGACCAGCCACGTACGCTCCGTGCACGTGAGCTGGTCTTTTTAGTACGCAATAGAAATTGGGAATTCCTATTTATATTACAAGTTGGAGCAGGGCTCCAAGTCTATGTAAAACTTATTTGTTTTCGCATTCCTGGTTTGCTACCGTACAAGAAGTTTTACATGCAGACTGACATGATGTTTGGCATTCGCCACATCCGCCGTGTGATGCAGATTCCTTTAAAGTTCCAGCATTAAGCGTCTTAATGTGTTTCATTGCTTTCCCTCCTCTCGTAAATACATACCAATTATAGCACAGCTAGAACACTCTGACCAGTTAATAAATATCTTACATTCCAGGCCCATAGCCTTCTTGATAAGTAGAAAGGGCAACAACGGAAATTCCCGTTGTTACCCTTTTATCCATCGAATAATGAACTTAGTCATTAATGACACTGTTTACGCCGAATTTCTTGAATGTAAGTTCTCCAGCACCAGAGTCAATAACTATTTGCTCGTCAGAAACACGAACAACTTTACCCACTAATCCACCAATTGTCACCACAGTGTCTCCGACTTTTACGCTGTCACGCATTGCCTGAAGCTCTTTCGCTCTCTTTTGCTGAGGACGAATAAGCAGGAAGTAAAAAATCCCGAGATCGCTGCAATGTAAACTAGAGAAAACGCCATATATATAGCCTCCTTTAACCTTCACTAGATAACATATTCTACTTTTCTTCTTAAAATCCTTTTTATTTTATAAATTCTTTTAAAGATTTTATGAATTACTAAACAATTTAAGGGTCTGTTCATAATATTGCGAACAGACCCTGCAAATAATTAAGGTATAGGTTTAAACAATAAACTTACTGATTTCACTGTTTAGAGAGTCAGCCAAATGATTTAGTTCTTCAGCTGCTCTGGCCACTTCGTCTACAGCGTTAGACTGCTGGTCTACAGAGGCACTAACTTCCTCAGTTGATGCCGCCGTTTCTTCCGAAACCGCTGAAATATTTTCAATGGCTGAAACGATAAGGTCCTTGTCATTCGTCATTTCAGTTACAAAGCTTGATGTTTCACGGATCTTATCTGTGATGGCGTCAATGAGTTTAGAAATCTGATCAAAGGAAGTATTCACACCTTCAACCGCCGTTGTTTGTCTTTCTGCAATATCACCTACATCAGACATAATGAGCTGAGCTTTCTTATTTTCATCCATGATTTCGCCAACAATTTTGCGAATTTCTTCAGCCGCTTCATTGGATCCCTCAGCGAGCTTTCGAATTTCGTCTGCAACGACCGCAAAGCCTCTACCGTGTTCACCAGCCCTTGCAGCTTCAATAGATGCATTTAGTGCAAGTAAATTGGTCTGTTCTGCAATAGAACTAATGGTTTCGACAAATACACCAATATTACTTGATTTCTCCGTCAAGGCTGTTATAGCTTCCCCAACCTTGGTTGTTGACGTATTGCTTTCTTCTGTTTTTTCCATGAGTTCTGCAACACTCTTAAGGCCTTCAGCACTGGAAGAAATGGCTTCTTCGGCTGAATGTCCCATTTCAGAAGTGCCTTCTGAAAGTTGATTAAACTTCTGATCAAGACCAAATACAAGTTGGGCGCCTTTTTCAGCTTCACCAGCTTGATCAGATGCCCCTTTGGCAATTTCATCAACAGTTTTTGAGACTTCTGTGGAAAGAGCACTTGTCTGCTGAGATGTTGCCGCTAAGTCTGTTGCTGAAAGCGAAACACTTTTAGCCACTTCTTTTGCACTTGCAACAAGTTCTCGAACCTGTTCCACCATCATATTGAAATTGTCTGCAAGCACACCCACTTCATCTTTTGTAGTGATATTGACTTTAACTGTGAAGTCTCCATTTTTCACTTTTTCCATTTCATTTCCTATAACAATGATTGGGTTAACAATGGATTTAGCAAAAAACTGATTGACAAGGCCAGCAACCACTAGGGTTATAAGGCCTATGAAAATAATGGCTCTAAGGATAACAAATGATTTAGCCTGTACTTCATCAATTGGCAGACTGGCTGCAATTGGCCATCCTATTTCATCAACATAATCAACGGCTGCAAACTTCTTTTGGCCATTAAAGACATATTCAATGATTCCTCTTCCACCTGATTGAATATAAGCTTCTAGTTCAGGCACAGCCGATGGTTCACCGATTTTCTCAGGATCCGGGTGAATCATCAAATTGTAATTGTTATCAAATATAAACGGATAGCCTGTTTCACCAATTTTTATACTTGTGATTTGTTCAGACAGGCCCGCTAGAGACAAGTCAATGGCGAGAACACCAACAAATTTGTCTCGACTGTCATAGACTGGCATGGCAGCGGAAATAATCATATCACCCGTAAAAGCATCCACGTAAGGATCTGTCCAAATGGCTTCTCCCGCCTCTATAGCCTGTTGATACCATGGTCTTACCGTCGGATCATAGCCCTCTGGCAATTCCGTTTCAGGCCATATGAAGAAATCTTTACGTTCTGTCCCCATATAAATGTTCATGACGTCTGGATACTGCTCAATGTAGTCCTTGTAGGTGCTCATCATGTCATTTTCCGCATTAAACTTAGAATAAACGTTTTCAACGTTGTCACTTGCCCCCATCATACGAACGGATGCCAAGTGCATGTCAAAATACTCTTTTACCTGATCTGAAATTAATCGGAGCACCGACTCTGCATTGTTGTTGAGTTCTGTTTCAAGCATGCTGGCCGATTGGATATAGGACCCAGCCCCAATCGATCCAATTGCCAATACGAGTACCACTGTGAATAATAAAATCAATTTCCCACGTATACCTAACTTCATAATCATTCCCCTCACTGGATTTCATACTTTATATACCCAATATTTTACCATTCTCCCATAGTTTCGACTATATTCGACATTCTTTTTTTCTAAATTTTCTGCATCTTTAATGTCTAAGTCACGAAAAAACCGCCTAAAACTTATAACTTAAGTCCTAGACGGTCAATATTTTTCATTTATTCCTATTTATGCACATAAAATTTTACAGTTCATATCCATACTTTTCGAAAACTCTTTTCTAAAATCAAGAAGTCTATCTTCCATAATAGCTTCACGCACCTGCTCCATAAGCTTAATCAAGAAATGAATATTGTGGTAGGTGAAGAGTCTTGATGATAAGATTTCATTAGACTTAAAGAGGTGTCTCAAATAAGCCTTTGAATAATTTTTACATGTATAGCAGTCGCACTCAGGATCAAGTGGTGTGAAATCTCTTGTATGCTTGGCATTTTTAATGGCAATACGCCCTTGAGATGTCATAGCTGTGCCATTTCTGGCAACTCTAGTGGGAAGGACGCAGTCAAACATATCGACGCCTCTAATAACCCCTTCAATAAGACAATCAGGGCTACCAACGCCCATTAGGTATCTAGGCTTGTCCTTTGGCATGTAAGGTGTGGTATACTCAAGCACTTCATACATAAGTGGCTTTGGTTCACCGACACTCAGACCTCCGATGGCATAGCCCGGTAAATCATATTGGGTGATTTCCTCAATACTCTGACGACGCAAGTCCTCATACATGCCCCCCTGAATGATTCCAAAAAGAGCTTGATTTTCTGTATTGGTGTGGGCTTCAACACATCGTCCCAACCAACGCGTTGTTCTTTCAAGAGAATTTTTCACATAGTTCCAGTCCGCTGGATATGGCGCACACTCATCAAAGGCCATCATAATATCCGAGCCTAGAGCTGTCTGTATTTCTACAGCTTTTTCTGGACTGATAAAGTGTTTTGAACCATCAATGTGTGATCTGAACTCAACACCCTCTTCTGAAATTTTCCGAAGGTCTCCCAAACTAAAAACTTGAAAACCACCGCTATCCGTTAAGATAGCACCATCCCAGTTCATGAATTTGTGCAAGCCACCGGCCTCTTTAATCAAATCATGACCCGGACGCATGAATAAATGGTAGGTATTGCTTAGAATAATACCCGCACCGATCTCTTTAATTTCTTCTGGTGTCATTGACTTAACTGTTGCTTGGGTGCCAACAGGCATAAAACTGGTGTGTCAATGGTTCCGTGTGGCGTATGAAGACGACCCAGTCTCGCACCACTCTGCTTACAGGTTTTAATTAGTTCATAAGTTACAGCCATTGTATCCTCCAACTAAATCAGTAGCATGGCATCGCCAAAACTGAAGAATCTATATTCTTCTTTGACAGCGACTGCATATGCATTCAAAATTCTATCCTTTGAAGATAGGGCACTAACCAACATGATTAGTGTCGACTCAGGCAGATGGAAATTTGTTATCAGTCCATCTATTATTTTAAATTCGTAGCCTGGATAAATGAATATTTCTGTCCATCCCTTAGATGGTTGAACCTTTCCATTTTCATCAGTTACACTTTCAAGGGTACGTGTTGATGTTGTTCCAACAGCTATGACACGTCCTCCGTTTGCTTTGGTTTCATTTATAATTTGTGCTGTCTCTTCTGAAACCTCATAATATTCCGAGTGCATTTTATGGTCAAGTATATGATCTTCTTTCACTGGTCTGAAAGTGCCCAGACCAACATGAAGCATGACAGAGCAGATCTTAACGCCTTTTGCCCTTAGTTTTTCCATAAGTTCTTCTGTAAAATGAAGACCCGCTGTTGGAGCCGCCGCTGATCCCCGCTCTTTAGCATACACAGTCTGATAACGCTCCTGGTCATCAAGGCTTTCTGTTATATAAGGTGGAAGAGGCATTTGTCCAATTTGATCAAGCACTTCTTCAAAGACACCTTCATATGTGAATTCAATTATACGTGCACCTTCATCAGCCATGCCCACAATCTTACCTCGCATAAGACCGCTTCCAAAAGTAAACTCAGCATCAAGTTTTGCCTTACGACCAGGCTTGACCAGTGTCTCCCACCGATTGTCTGATAGCCTTTTTAATAGCAAGAATTCTACCCTTGCCCCTGTATCCTTTGTGCCGAAAATTCGTGCAGGAAGAACCCTTGTGTTATTGACGACTAGGCAGTCACCTTCACCTAAATAATCCAGCACATCTTTGAACTTATGATGTTCAATTTCACCTGATGCCCTGTCAATAACCATCAAACGAGAACCTGTTCTGTCCTCAAGCGGTGTTTGTGCAATGAGGTGATCTGGCAAGTCAAAGTAAAAATCTGATTTTTCATGAATCTTATCCTATTCTAAACGACTTAATATCTTCCTTGTCCTTTTCAAACTTTAGAAAAACATTTATAAATCTATCACTAGATATAATCGTCTCTTTATTATTATGCTTACTTCAAAATCATTCAATATTGGTGTCCTTATAGTAATGCGTTAGTATTTCTTCATAAGTGAAGCCCTGCTCAGCCATAGCTTTTGCTCCCCACTGACTCATGCCGAGCCCATGTCCATAGCCATGCCCCTTAAAGACAATATTGTCAGAAGAGAAGGACAGCCTTGTTACAGATTGACCATCTGTGACAACAAAGGAGGACCCACTAGCAGACTCTAAGCCTTCAGAAGTTATGTATTCAGATGTGGATAAGTCTTCCCTGCTATAAGCACTGCGACTTACCACTGTCACCATGGGTTTATTGCCAAGCTCAAACCACATACTTTTAAGGGTTGTATAACCAAATAGTTTTCTTGCCTTCTCTTTTATAAAACGGCTTCACCATTCGTACCAACAAAAACGAGCTTTTGAACTCTGCCATTTTCGCTCACCTCATCAATACGCACATCTGTTAGGGTGCCAATGTTATGACCACTATTTGACAATATACTTTCTATTTCACTTCTTGTGTAGCTTAGTTCCCAATCGGTATTTGGCGCACCTATAGAGTAAGGGTCATATGTCCCAACGATATAGGGCAGGGACCCAGACCAGATGTTTTCAATACTTTCTGTATGACCACCACTTGTTGAATGGTAGTAGGTCTGTACAATTTGCCCGTTGTATTTTAACAGTTTACCTGTGGTTTCGTCAACTGCTTGATTGGAACCTGTTTTTTCTATATCATAGCCACCATAAACTTGACAGTCTGTTGTTGCACATATGTCAAACCCATGGTCATTGTGCTTTCCAAAATTGACCATGGCGTAATTCCTGGCTGCAACCGCTTGTGCTTTCAGAGCTTCAAGGGGCCAATCACCTGACATTTCTTTGGGTAAGACACCATATAGGTAATTGTCCATTGAAATATAATTGATCACTGTCAAAACAGAATCAGGGTACCTTTTAAAACCGATCCCCCCCCTATAACCTTTGCCACCGTATCTTACAACGCCTTGGCTTTTGGGGCGGATAAAAAAATCGTTGTCACCGGACTCATAAACAAAGAGAGGGGCTGATTTTGAAAACACTTCAATGGCTTTAGAGTTAGCGCCTGTCACAGACACGTCCTTCGAATACTTGCCTTTAACGGCATTTAGCTTTGCCTGAGCATCAGATTTTGAGCTGTATGTTCCATAATATATGCGCCATCCATTTTCATAAGCCGGATATGGACCCGCTTCTTTCTTGATGAGGTCATTTAAGACGATTAGCATTGAGCCAATATCAGTATAAGTGCTTCCAATCTGAATATGGTAAGCATCATCTTTACGCGCCTTGATGGTCTCACTCTTTCCAAAGTCATATATTTTTGTAACCGAATCACCATTTTTCAGAGCCAATTCAAAACCTGTCTCTGACGTGATTTCTTCAGTGCCGCTGGTCACAGCTCCGTATTTTAAACCCACTCGAATTAATCCCTCTGGAAGATCATCCGCAAAGGAAACCAGTCCTGTAAATATCAAAATTAAGACAAGCAATAAACTGAATTTTTTCAGATTCATAAGTCCCCTCACTATTCTGTCCAATTTAGCAAATCTGACTGCATGTCAATTTGCATATGCTTATAACCCAGTCGCGTGACCACACGGCCTCTAGGCGTTCGGTTAATGAATCCCAGCTGCAATAAGTATGGCTCATACACGTCTTCAATGGTGTTGCGCTCTTCCCCTGTAGAAGCTGCCAGGGTATCAAGTCCCACAGGACCGCCATCGAACTTTTCAATAATAGTAAGAAGTATTTTTCGGTCAACACCATCAAGTCCAAGTTTGTCGACTTCAAGCATGTCAAGCGCTTTATTGGCAAGGTCTTGTGTCACTTCCCCTGTCCCATAAACCTGTGCGTAGTCTCTTACCCGTTTTAGAAGTCTATTAACAATCCTTGGTGTGCCTCGACTTCGTCTTGCCACTTCAAGGGCTGCCTTGTCATTAATATCCACACCGAGAACGCCAGCAGACCGCTTGACTATGCCAGAAAGTTCTTGTGAATCATAAAGTTCCAATTTGCATATAACACCAAATCGGTCTCTTAAGGGCGAAGTCAGCTGACCAGCTCTTGTTGTGGCACCCACCAAAGTAAACTTAGGCAAGTCTATCCTCACCGACTTGGCACTCGGACCTTTCCCTATAATTATATCCAAAACATAGTCTTCCATTGCAGGATAAAGAACTTCTTCCACATGCCTGCTCAATCTATGAATTTCGTCAATAAAAAGCACATCATTTTCCTTTAGGCCGTTCAAAATGGCTGCCAAGTCACCAGGCCGCTCAATGGCAGGCCCAGATGTCACCTTCATATTAACACCCATTTCATTGGCAATGATTCCAGAAAGGGTTGTCTTTCCCAGTCCCGGAGGCCATATAAGAGAACATGATCTAGGGGTTCTTCCCTCATTTTCGCTGCACCGATAAATACAGAGAGTTTTTCCTTTGTTTTAGCCTGGCCGATATAATCATCGAGCTGTTGAGGCCGTAAACTTGTTTCTACTTTATGATCTTCTTCAATGAATGATGGTGTTACAAACCGATCCACTTGAAAATTATCCATATATGCCTCCAACCTAACCTGCCATAATTAATCGCAGCGCTTCTTTAACAATTGCTTCCGTATTTTTATCTGCCGAATCAATTTGAGCCAAAACACTTTCTGCCTCATCACTGGAATAGCCAAGAGCAATCAGGGCTTCAAGAGCTTCTCGAGTGCTGGATGTTACAGCAATAGGCTTTGGCATCCTTATTTCTCCAACAGGGAAAGCATCTGCTTTAAGTTTCTTGTCTATTTTATCTTTCAACTCTAATATGACGCGCTGGGCTGTTTTTTTCCCCACACCTGGCGCTTTAACCAGTTTATTCACATCACCGGATGCAATAACAGCTGCCAGGTCATATACGCCAATGGAAGACAGGACAGCCAAGGCCACCTTGGTACCAATGCCACTTACAGACGTTAGAAGTCTGAACATTGTCAGTTCATGTCTTGAAGAAAAACCACATATGCTCATGTCATCTTCCCTGACAATGAGCTGAGTGTAAACGATAACTTCTCCATCCATGCCGTTTAAATCTGCCATAGTGAACGAAGACGTCATAACCTTATATCCAACGCCATGATTTTCAATGACGATATAGTCTTCTGCAATATATTCTACTGTGCCTTTAATATAGTCATACATTTTCATCACCCCATCTTATGATAACACAAACATACATTCGACAAAACTATTCATGTGGGTTTCATGAAAATTACTTGTCCTCAGGGCTTGTAAATTTATAGTTCCTCAAAGTTTTTCATCTATATAATTACAATATTGCGACACCCTATGTTTTTAGCCACTTCATAAAGTGCCTTCATTTCCTCATCTGTTGGTGACCTTGATTCGAGCATATCCGGTCGCACACCATGTTGCCTGTACTTTATGATTTTATAACGAATGTCTGGGTTGTGCTCCGCTATGAACTTTGCACCACCAACTACGGTTCTCATATTGTCAAGGACATCCGGTATGACAACTGTCCTGATTTCAAAAAGTTTTCCAGCTTGTGCCGCCAGTTCCATGCTTTCTAGAACCCTCTTGTTTGTTGCACCCGTTAAGGCCCTATGTTCCTCTTCATGAATTGACTTCAAATCGATCATAAATTGGTCGACATAGGCCATGAGCCTTATAAATTTTTCCTTGGACACATTGCCATTGGTATCAATAAAACTTCATATCCTTTGTCTTTTAAACCTTTCACAAGATCCAGCAAGAAATCAAACTGTACTGTACATTCTCCACCGGAAATGGTCACGCCAGAAGTGAAGGCTCGCACTTTGTCCAGTTGGTCAATCACCTGGGCAACATCCATTTCGCGGACATGGTCCTTGTCTTTTTTCTCTTGCGCCAGTGGGGCTTTTAATAGGGGAATTGTCTCGGGGTTATGGCAAAACAAACAATCAAAGTTGCATCCTTGTAGAAATACAACAGATCTATTCCCCGGACCGTCCACAGAACTAAAGGGCAGTATTCTCGTCACAATGCCTTTCATAGGATCGCCTTATCCTTTCAGTTTGATAAGAACCTTGAACGACTGGCCTACAGGATAAAATCCGCTCAAATCACGTATGGAAACTACGGTCATTAAACGGATTTTTTCCGTACTATGTCTTTCAAAGTCTTCTAAACATTCACACCCAATCGATCTTTAACGAAATGAAAGGTTCGTAAACGAACCTTTCAAACTGTATCATGCTATTTATACATTTTATCTTTTTACGCTTTAACTTCTATGCTTATAGTTCTGGGTTGTCTCTTACTTTTCTCTCGAGTATATGCTGGTTTTTAACCGAACCCAGACCAAGTGCAACAGTATCTCTCAAGACCTGTTCGCCCTTGTCTAACTTTTCTATTTCAGATCGCTTTACAAGATAGCCTGTAATTCGAATGACATCAGCATCTGAACCATAAGCTGAAAAATATCTCATACCTGATTTAAAAGCGCCCTTTATAATATCCAGAATATACTCTGGATTCTTCTTTGTGGTTTCATCAAAACTAAAAATATCACCAATGCCTGATGGGAAGTACTTGTGGAATCTGCCAGCCTGCATCATGTGCTCATGAATCTCTGGCTCTTGCCCTATTGGAATTCTGCATCCTGGGCTTGTTCCTATGTCTGAATCAATACCCACTTGAGCATGAAGAAGATATTTACCTCCTGATACACTCAGATGTGGATTATCGCCTTCATTCACATACATTTCCATGGTTTTTATAATGTCCTCACCTAGGTCATCCGCCTTTTGGCTGTGTCCGAACTTTTCATCTGATCCACTTACTTCCATCAAATAATTAACGGCTTCTGCCAGCCCAACCATACCAAACATGGCTGTAAACAAGTCCTTATGAATGAGACCTTCTCTAGCAAGAAAACTTGTCTTAAAGAAATCCACGTCTTCCACAATAAACCTGATTCTTTCGTCCATGTACTCAGACATAAGCTTAACAGCATCTTTAAGCTTGTTGTTCATAAAATCATCCACAGAGTCAGCTGTTTTAGCCAGTTTGTCTAATTTGAGTCTGGATAGGGTATATGAGCCACCACCAATGTTTAAGCCATTGTAGCAACTTACAATTGCATAATCCCCTTTAAAGTCAGATCGGAACATTTCGTCAAAAGCAAAGCTAGGTTTAGCAGTCACTAGAGCCGTCTTGACAGCTTCAATAGCAAAAGCATCCGGAGTGTCTGCTGAAAGCTTTAATGTTAAATTTGGAATAGAGTCTTGTAACTCTCTTTCAGCTTTCAAAATCAGACGCCCTGCCAGTGTATCTTTTGGACCAATGTTGGCATGGCAAAAGGAGTCTGTGATTGTTCTATCAATATGCTTTAAAAATCTCTTAATGGCCTTGTAGGCTTTTTCTTCATCCTCAATAAAGGGATCTAACAGTGTGTCTAGATTCCCAATATACACTGGAAATGAAGATATTGATGGGACGTGCTTATAAAGTATAAGCAAGTTGTTGATCGCATCTTCCAAATCTTCTGGAGGATCAAGCGCTAGAAATTGACTGCCTTCTTTCATGAACTTTTCATAGTCAGGCACAATGTAACGCGGTCTATACGGCGCGTTTCCCTCGAAGAGGTCACAGACAATGTCCTGGTCCCTTAGTTTTTGTACACCTTGAGAAATGTCCAGAACATTTAAACTGTCCTCGGCCTCTCTTGCAAGGGACAATACCTTCTGTTCATACGTTAAAGTTTGGTCTTTAATAATTTCAAGTGCTCTTTTCAATTTTTTCACCTTCTGATATCGATTCAATTTAACCGCCGACATCTCGTCAGGGGTTATTTAACACGGCTTGCAATCGATATCCGTGCTGTTACTTTAATTTTAACCCCTTAAACGTTTTCCTGTCAATGAATACGCAATAATTGTAATACTTTATGCCTAATATCAACCAAAATATTCCATCATTTAAACATCATGTATCATTTTGTAAATTGTAAAACAGTCAACATCAGTGCCGTTGCAACAAAAAGAATTCGTCCCCATAGGACAGCTGTTTTATCCTTTTTTAGATGTCCCGCAATCATCATATAAATTGAAACGAATAGAACGAGTATAATTATCATGACCATTTTGATCCCTGCTTTCTTAAATACATCGCCTCATCAGCTCTTTGCAGAAGCTGTCTGTAGCTTTCTTGGTTCAAGCCATCATATTTGACTTGGCTCATTGTGAATGTATAATAGATTATTTCATCAGATAGATGAATGCAAAAATGTCCGCGATTCTTCCTCAGTATCTCATATAATATATCGCCATAGCCCAAGTCATAGGTTATAATGCAAAATTCATCACCGCCGAATCGATATATCTTATCTTTAGGTCTTAAGAAGACCCTGACCTTTTCAACGAGATCCACCAGTACTTCATCTCCCACGAGGTGTCCATGGGTATCATTAATATGCTTGAATCTATCCAAATCAATATAGATAAGAGAAAATGGCATTTTCTTTTCCAATTTCTCATATATATCATCCTCAAAACTCTGTCTGTTGTTGGCTTTGGTGAGAGAATCTTCAATAAGCATTTTAGATATTTCTTCAGATTTTGACTGAATCATTATGGACTTTTGAAGGGGCACCACAAGCATGCCCATTAGGAGTAAGGCCACTTCATCATAGGCCCTATACCCAAACCAAGTCAGAATGACAAACATTATGTTATAAAATGTATAAACCAAGTATTCGGTGATTTTAAATTCCTTGAAAGTATTTTCCTGCGCACTCAAGCTGATCACAGTATAAGTGAGCACAATATTCATCAAGTTGTGGACCATCGTCGCAAAGACAATAACAATCACCTGGTCTATAGGTTTTAAGTATGCAAAATCAAAAATCCCCAAAATGAAATACACCAACTTTGCCAGAATCGTAAAACTTGCAAAGTTAAAGAGCCACTTCATATTAAAAACGTTTTGAACTCTTTTTTATCACCCCTACCACCCGACTCGTTAGGGTGAAAATAAAGAGTATTATTACCACATCACCAAAATTCAGTGCCACGCATGCAAATATTATGATTGCACTCGATAGTGTCATGCTTGTGTTCTTCATCACGAAATGGTAAACCGTTTCAGAAACAAGTGCCAGTCCCATGATAAGCACAAAATTCAAATTGATTTGAACCGTGCCCCATCCAAACACAATCGCATTGATTGCAAGTAGCATCCCTATGATTACAACCATTGCATAATAGCCTATAAAAATCTTCCGCATTGCCTTCCCCCGACTGTCTGTGTATTTCACAGCCATTATACCAAAGATAACTGACCCAAATCCATTAAACTCCAAAGATTGATCATTTTGATGGAATGAAAGGCCATATTATAGCTTTTCTCAGGATTGTCCGCATTAAAAAGCACTGACACCTCGTCATTGACAAGGGTCAGTGCTTTTAAATTTCACTTATAGCTTATCACATTTTATAGTTTAAGCTGCGTTCTCTTCGAAACCTTCTACCTTGTGCATTGTGATACCTGTGTATCCGTAGAAGATCGAAACAAGTGGGTTAAGTAGGTTAAGCACACAGTAAGGAACATACGTCCAAGGTGCAAGACCCAGAGTAGCGATCATAAATGCCCCACATGTATTCCAAGGAATCAGTGGAGATGTCAGCGTTGCAGAATCCTCTAGAACACGTGACAAGTTTTTAGGAGCAAGCCCTCTTTCATCATATGCATCTTTAAACATACGACCAGGAATTACGATAGCAAGATACTGGTCACCAGCACCCATGTTCATAAGGATCGCTGTTACGATTGTTGCAACAACAAGTGAACCTGTGCTCTTGGCAATTTTCAGAATGCCGCCAGCAATTGCCTGTAGCATGCCTGTCTTTTCCATAACACCACCAAAGATCATGGCACAAAGGATAAGAGAGATTGTCCACATCATAGAGTCCATACCACCACGGTTTAGAAGATCACCTAGTGCGCCAGCCACGTCTGGTCCAATAAGTTCTGATAGACCAGCACTTGCTTCATCAGAAAGCGAGAAACCATAGTGTAGCGCGCCAACCACGTCACCAAGAGATGCGCCCTGGAAGATCATTCCGAACAGACCACCAAGTAGTGCGCCACTGAAAAGACCAGGAATCGCAGGTGTCTTCATGACAACGATGCCGATAACGATTAGTGGAAGTAGCAGTAGAATTGGTGAAATCGTGAATAGACTTTCGATACCAGTTAACATGCCGTCAATTGTACCTTGGTCAAGATTACCACCAGCATAACGCATGCCTAAGATACCAAATACAATGATTGATACAATGTAAGATGGACCCGTTGTGTACACCATGTGACGGATGTGATCAAACAGATCAGCGCCAGCCATTGCAGGTGCAAGGTTTGTTGTATCTGACAGCGGTGACATTTTGTCGCCGAAGTAGCCACCAGAGATAATTGCACCACCGACCATTGGAGCCGGGATACCAAGACCCATACCAACGCCCATAAGCGCGATACCAACTGTACCTGCAGTCGTCCAAGAAGAGCCCGTTGCAAGTGATACGATAGAACAGATAAAAAGTGTTGCAACCAAGAAGATTGATGGTGAAAGCACCTTCAATCCGTAATAGATCATTGCTGGCACAACGCCCGCTTGGATCCAAGTACCGATAACCATACCAATTACCATGAGTATGATGATTGCCCCCATAGCCATTTTAATTGTGTCTACGATACCTTCCTCGATTTCCTTCCATGAGAAATTCAGTACCTGCATTGCATAAACCGCTGCAAACATCGCTGAGATGAACAGTGGAATATGTGGGTCAGCGCCGAAGAACTTCAGTGATACGATCAGCAGACCAACCAGAAAAATTACCGGAATAAGTGCAATACCAAGTGTTGCTTGTTTCTTTTGCTTCATGATTATCCCCCTTCTTTAATAAAAGATAACTTATTATAAATATATGCATACAAAAAAAATCAAAAATGAATCAAAAATAATTCAAATCGCTTGTGAATTTTCTGAATATAGATTGTAATTTTCACAATTCCATGCATTATTGAGGGCAAATGCTCATTATTTACCTAGAATACCCTTTTCCCGTATTTTTTTGTGCACAAAAATGCAAGTCCTAAAGTTTTTTTATTCACGGACATTTTAAATTGTATTTTACACATCGTTACGTTCTATTAACATTATCGTTTTTTTTATTCACAAACAAAAATTATTATGTAGTTTTCATCGTGATATTCCTCTAATTTAAAGTAAGCGACCATCAATAAAATAGAAAAAGATCCGCTGAGTCTATACACGGACCCGGCGAATCTTATTTACTTTGGAAATCCCACCGACTAATAATTCCACTCTGAAACTTCACTGACTAGGAGAATGTTCTCAATAAAGCGTTTGACACTAATTTTTCCACCACTGTCACGCTTGCCTCGAATATAATCCATTTCAGCCTTTACATTTTCGAAATCATAGAGTGAATTCGAATACCTGGTAAAATTCTCATTCATATAATCTTCAATGCCCACACTCGCAATATTAATGAGCCCCTTGTTTATGGCCCGGCGCACCCTCTGCTCCATTGCCTTGGGATTTTCGCTTAACATATCACAAATGTCTTTCACTTTAAAATCGAAATTATTCAAGCCATTGTCTAGCATATAGCGGCAAATAAGAAGGATGTCTTCACCACCCTTTTCCCCCATTATGCCCAGCTTGCTAAAAACAACCCGAATATTTCTAAGTTGCGAATCCTTAACGCGCGGTTTTGACTCTATTCCACCACCGGATACCATACTCTCTATAATTTTAAAGTTTTTTTCAAGGGTGATTTTTTCCTTGACCCGTTTAATAACACTCACAACTTCAATTTTATTAATTGGCTTATTGATGTAGAATTCGATGCCAGCAGTATAGGCTTTGCTGATCATGTTCTTTGTGCTGACCTGTGAAATCATTATAAAATATATGGACTCCGCTTGTGATCTCACTTCAGAAACAACTCTTGTTCCATCCTTAATAGGCATGAGCATATCCACCAGTACAATATCTGGTTTCTTCATAATTATATCCTGTATTGCTGCTTCGCTTTCCGTTGAATGCCCTACCACATCGCCAAGTTCAGCTTCCTCGATGATATTCTCCAAAATCCGAATAACCATTATGTCGTCATCTACTAAATAGAATCTCATATTTGTGCCTCCAAACCGCTTTCTGGTATTTCTATTTCAAAAACAGTGCCTTTTCCAAATTCAGAAGAAACTCGAATTCTTCCTTTAAACTGTTTTTCAACAATATCCCTTACCAGAGTTAGCCCAATCCCCCTGTTGATTGTCCCAGTCTCCTCATCAAACTTAGTCGAAAATCCTGGTTCATATATATGGTCTAAGTCTCGCTTCTTAATACCCGGTCCACTATCAGATATTTGAATTTGATGAAGGGTGTTTACCTTCTCATGTTTAAGGCTTAGTGTCCCTCCACTCTCGGCCATAGCCTCAATGGCGTTCATCACCAAATTTCTAAGCACAGACATAAGCAGGAAGTGATCTGATATATGAACATTGGTCTTGACTTGAAAATCCAGTGATATGGGTAAATTTTTGCTATCAATTTCCCGCCCAATACTCGTTTGTAGTATAGCGTATATGTCTTTCACTGGCATTATATCAAAAATAGGTTCCTTGTCAGAAATCTGATCAATCCCATGTATAACGCGCAGGTAGTTCTTCTTTATTTCATGAACATCCTTAGCAATTTGAAGGGAAAGCTTTCTATTCTCGTTATCATCATCCTCCAGATTTTCATATAAGGTAAAGGCATCACTCATGACAGTTTCAATATTTTCCATATTATTAGACATAAAATAAACTTCACTTTTTAGGTCGGATAACATTGTCACCAGCTGACGATACCTATTTTCATGTTCCTCCCTTTTAAGGAGCATTTGATACCTGTTCAGTATCAGAACTGCAATAATGCCAATTAGAGTCCTGGTTGAAGCCACGACAAACAGTTTGTTGACAACATCAATGTTTTCAGAAACAAAGGGCCCCACACGGGAGACGATTTCTAATGTATTGGCAATAAAATCTGCAAAAAGTATGACCAGAGCCCACCGTGTCAGGGTCTTCTCTGAACTTTTGTAGAACAGGAAATAGTACATTAAGCCATAGACCATATCAAATACGAATATTTGATGGTTTAACTGTAAAGCGGCCTGAAAGCTCCCGTACTCCGGTATGCCTATAATGCCTCGAAATAGTAAACCAACAAATCCCACATACATGGCGCATATGAGCGGATTGATTTTCCGGTCAAAATAATAAAAAATAGGTAAGATAATAACAGATATACCAATCCGAAAGCCACCGACGAACATATCCAGATAAATCTGTGTTGTGATTGCATCAACCAGAGCAATCAAAAAGCATTTTTTTAGTCTTCTTCATGCCAACCCCATCTCAAAATCCTCTATATTACCCCTACCATTATACGCAATAATGCATAGGGTCACAATGGGCAAACGCTTCCCTGATAAAATAAGACAAAAAAGAAGCCCTTCTCTTTCGAGAAAGACTTTTTGATCTTTATAAAATGAATGTTTTTATTAAACATAAAGTTTTTCTTGTATATATTCTTGTATATAATAGAAAGGTTATTTAAACCTCTCTAAAGACCGGTGCCCCATCCTTAAAGGAATCAATAACCGCAAGGGAGTCCACACGAATGCCTTGGCCTCTTAACACTTGGCCACCCTCTTGGAAACCTTTTTCAATAACAATGCCAACACCCGCCAACTCTGCTCCAGCTTGATGAACAATGTCTCTAAGTCCTAATGCAGCCCGTCCCCGCGCTAAGAAATCATCTAAAACCAAAACCTTGTCAGTTGCACTAATAAACTTCTTTGACACACGAACCTTGTAGTTCTTTGCCTTTGTAAAGGAAAAGACATCCGTCTCATAAGTGCTGTCATCAAGATTTTTTGATGCGACCTTTTTAGCAAAAACCACGGGAACATTAAAGTACTGAGCTGCAATAATAGCAATCGCAATCCCCGATGCTTCGATCGTCAATATTTTCGTGATGTCCTGCCCTTCGAATCTGCGTTTAAACTCTTTGCCTATTTCATTTAAAAGAGATGCATCCAGTTGGTGGTTTAAAAATGTGTCCACTTTTAAAATATCTTCTCCAACAACTTGGCCTTTTTCAAGTATTGCATTCTTAAGTGCTTCCATAAAAACTTCCTTTCTTAACAGATCCAAAACTTACAAGTCGGGTGAGATCACCCGGATTCTAATTAAAAAGTTTCTATGGCTAGGCAAATGCTATTTTGCAAATCGTTCGAGGTCAGAATACGGGAAAAAATACGTCAAAATAGCACAGACGAACTATTCCGTAGTCCAGCCATTTACGGTAGCCGGGTAGAAACTTTTGGACCATATTTCCAATATTATACGGTAATGAATTATAAAAGCTCAGGATCACCTGAGCCATTTTATATAGGCGCTTGTCTGAAAACAGATTAAAACCTTCTCTATACCATATCTAGGTTTTTAATTGCCTAAACATCTATATATAGTATAGAGACAGTTCTACTTGAATGAACAAGCCGCTCAATTAAGAAAAATTGTACATCATAAACATCCCTTTTGCAAGAGAAATGGTCAATTATAAACGAAGATTCATTTTTTCCCCCATGCCAAACATGCCATTTATGCGAAGTGTTTGACCATCATAACTGGATAGATGTCCTGAAAACCATCCAAATGGTCCTTCATATGTGCCTGCTGCCACACCAAAATTTCTATGAATTCTGTTTTTTGCAACAGGACGAAATAAGATATTGACCATGCCTTTTTCATCGACAATGGTCCATGTGCCCGATGCCTTGTTTCTACAAAATTTCACACTTGGAACTTCATGGATCTTGCCATTCTTCCAAAAGCAATTTTCATTAAAGGCCCCCTTAATGCCCCGAATATCAGAAACCGTAAATCCACAGTAGTCATCTTTGATTATGCCTGAAGCGGTCACCCAGTCCCAACCACTATGGTATGGATAATAGGTCTTTTGATCATCAAGAACCATACTGGTTTCTTCCTTGTCTATTTGAAACAATTGATTGTGTATTTTAAGATACCCCTCAAGAGCCATGAGCTGCTTATGGGTATAGAGGCCTGCTCCTTTTTGGAATGGCAAAACGGAGACTTGCGGTTCATTGATGGGGCTCGCACTGGAAAAATAGGCTGACAACTTTTCTCCAGACAGTTCATCAGTAAATGAAAATCCCACTTCCAGCAAATTTGTTCTTAAAAAATGATTGGCATATATGAGAACATCCTTGTTTCTAAAAAACATGGTATCATTTTCAATAGACTCAGCCACCTTGATTTTCCTAAGTGGATAAACTTCCGAAAAACCCCATGTTCTATTTTTGTCTTTGTCATAAACCATAAGTCTTATGACAGAAAACAGTTTCAAATTCATAGTCCCTATAACGAGGTAAAATCTTTTTACCACCTATCATAAAAGCCTGCCATTCTTTCAGGCGATAATCCTTAAGACCCCGTGGCAAATGCCCCAGAACCCCTGCTTTTAAATCCAAAGGAGAAACCTCCCTTAGACTTGTAGAATATTTGCCGTACCTAAAATTTCCATTTTCATCAATCAAGGTCTCTTGTTTGGGTGAAATCATATTATCGCCTCCACATATCCAAGATATTAATACCATAATATGGACTTAGTTACACATTTTTTTCACAAAATACCATACATATTTGGTTTTAGGTTCTTTCTTCAGGCGCTTGAAAAATTACAGATCCACATGCTCGTCATACCATATATAAAATTCTGATTCTTTAATAACTATACTTTGAAAACCGCTCACTTGTGAATTTGGACATAAAAAAAGGCTGTTTTTTATAACAGCCCCTTAAATTCTAGTCTTGTATATGTAATTGTCCATCTGGATTATAGACGGGGTGCTCTGCTTCAAACACTTTAATACTCATATCTTCAATATCTCTATGGTGACCAAGCCTCATTATGGCTTCTTTGCCTCCATAAACTGCAATAGCACCGCAGCTGCAGTATTTCATGCCATCATTTTTTGAAAGACTTTCAATGATTTTGTTGCACACTCTGCACCTTGCACGATTTTTGACGATTTTCAATATCAACTCTCCTTTCAGAGTCACTTACAACCGTCATATACTTACCCGAATATAATTTTCATAACCGTATTTATTCAACTTCATTCGCCTTTAATATTTTTATAACGTCCTCTTTCCCATTCTCGTCGACTAGTTTGTGAATAAGAGCCTCTGATAGATTATACAGGCTAAAGAGTGAGGTTAAGAGTTCTTCAAGCTTTTCTTCACCTTGATTGTCTCTGATTAAATCAGTTAAGTATGCCTTTTGATGATCAAATATTTTTTCTGTTTTTGGATTTTGAAACTCGTAAAACTTATCTTTGATTATAACTTTCAATTATAAACACCCCTATATTATCTTGTCTTTTTTACCAAATATGCGAACCAACCACTTGTTCTCTTTTTCATTGGCTCTTTCTTTTTCACTTCTATTTTCCGTTTCCAAAGAGGATTCAAGGCGCAAAACTTTATCCTGCTCTGACTTAAGTAAGACTTGAAAATTCAGTATAAGTTCATCCTTCTTGTTCAGCTGATGGTCTTTGACTTCAAGTTGCTCTTTCAAAAACTTGATTTCCTCATGAAGGTGATCCAAGTAATCTGACTGAGATATATGCTGGTCACTTGGTTCCTTCGTATGCCTTGATTCGTCTACAACTGAATTTTGATTTTGTGCTTGTCTTTTCTTTATAGCTTCATCAGAAAGTTCATCTGTGGTTTCGTCTAAAACATTTTCTGAATCACTGGTTGAAGGTCCACACACGTCTTCAGCAGAAGCCTCTGCGTCACTCAAACATATCTTGTCATCGGCGTCACTTGATGGCATCGAAGAATTTTCCGTTGAAGTTTTTATGACTTTGCTGGATAGTTCCTCTGATTTCTCTTTCATTTTTTGAGTGATGGATGATAGTTGTTGCTTCGCTTCTTCACTTTTCTTGTCTTGAGGTTTTGACACATCGGAATGAATCATTTTCTTTGATACACCCAAAATAGCATCAAAGCCTTTCTTTTTTGCCACAGACAACTCGCCTCCAAACTATAAAGATAGATGCTTGTAAAAATCTTTAAACCCCTTTAATCATACCATTCTACAACCCTCTTGTCAGCGAGATTTTTACAGAAAAAGCCTCTTATTAAAACACATCCTTGCTCCGCAAGCCATTAAAGTCTCTAATCCAATCTAAGCCGCATTATTCTCTTACATATAGAGGGCGGTCAAAACTGGTAGAGACTCACGGGTCAACCTGAGACCTTAAGTTCAGCTATGGTTTAAAAAACCATCCAAACTTTAGCTTAATCATCCGTGAGATGTCGTTTATAATAAGAGGACTTTTAAACTTCATTTAATTGTCGTTCACCTAGGGTATTCATCCAAATTGTCGAAGGCCTGTTCTAGGTCTTCAATGATATCATCCACATTTTCTATGCCTACGGAAAGACGGATCATTCTTTCTGACAGACCAAAATTCTCAAGTTCTTTGTGGTCATAGCCCAGATGGGTCATAGCGGCAGGGAGCTCTATAAGTGTTTCGCAGTCCCCTAGACTTACAGCCAACTTGGCCAGTTTTACAGAGTCTACAAATTTCTTGGCCTGGTTTAAGTCCCCCTTTATTTCAAAAGCTAAAACAGCCCCAAAACCATCCATTTGCTCCTTAGCCAGTTCGTTTCCATTATGACTGTCCAGACCGGGGTAGTATACTTTTTCTACCCTTTCATGCTGATCCAGATACTGGGCCACTCGAACAGCATTCCTTTCATGCTGACGCATTCTAACCGCCAAGGTCTTGAGTCCACGAAGCAGGAGCCAAGCATTGAAAGGGCTTAAAACCCCTCCAAATTCACACATATAATCGAACTTCAAAGTCATTATATAATCAGAATTATTAGAAATGGCGACACCTGCAACCACATCTCCATGTCCACTTATATATTTAGTGGCACTATGAACCACAACATCTGCCCCAAGATCAAGCGGACGCTGTAAATATGGTGTGGCAAAGGTATTGTCTACGACCACCGTGGCGCCAAACTTGTGAGCCATTTCAGAAATCGCCTTAATATCCAGAACTTCAAGAGTGGGATTACATGGGGTTTCAAAATAGATCACCTTGACCCCTTCCACAAGTTTGACTTCGAGCAGGTCAAAATCTGACAAGCTGACCATTTCTGTTTCCACGCCATATGCAGGTAACATTTTTTTTTAGCACCGTATGCGAAGACCCATAAAGCGTCTTATGGTAAAGTGCCTTGTCACCAGGTTTTAGAAGGGAAAAGAGCGTGGTGGTTATAGCTGCCATTCCTGATGCAAAAGCCACAGCGCCTTGTCCATTTTCAAGACTGGACATCTTCGTTTCAAAATCTCTCAGGGTTGGATTGTTTCCTCTGGTATACACATAATCGTCACTTTCAAAATTCATAACCTTTCTGACATGTTCTGTATTATCAAAAGTGAATGTAGACGTCATAAAAATCGGCGGATTGAGAGCATGTTTCGCCTTTGACTCTTTGTTTTGAGCATGAATCAATCTTGTTTCAAATCCATAGGTATTTCTTTTAGCCTTCATAGCTTACTCCCTTTGACCATAATGATGCAGGTAAAAGTCCCTCATAAAATCTATATCCTTATCCGACAGTTCCACCACACCACCAAGAAGCTGGGCATATACAGTTGCTTTTGCGGATTTTTCTACAATCAGGCTGTCTTTAAGGCCTCTTTCAGCGACCGTCCTGCGGCCACACATCCGTGGTTGGCCATTATGCAAGCCGTTCTATTTTCTAGGGCTTTTACAACCTGAGCCCCCAACTCCTTAGAACCAGGAAGAACATAGTCCGTGACACGCACATCCCCACCTGTGATCTGGACAAGATCTTCTGCCGATCCCGGTATGCCTTTTTGTGCAATAGCAAAAGCTGTGGCATATGTGCTATGAGTGTGAACAATAGCACGAATATCTTCTCTAGCCTTATAAATGGCGAGGTGGAGCTTCCATTCAATGGATGGTTTTTTTTCACCACTAACCACATTCCCATCCATATCAATAATGACCACATCAATCGGTTCTATGGTTTCATAATCGACGCCGCTTGGGGTTATGGCAAAAACGTTCTCTTCTGGAATACGTGCACTTATATTGCCCCAGGTTCCCACCACGAGGCTGGACTTTAACATTTCAAGGCCCGTTTCAATCACAAGCCCTCTTATTTGTTCAATATGTATTGACATTATGACTCCTTTCCTAAAGTGCCATGACTGCTGAAGTGCAGTGGCACTTGTCAGTCTGCAGTTGATTTGAAAAAACATTTATAAACAATCTAGTAAGCAGGCTCTTGTTCTCTCCCACTGCATTTTGTATATCATGTACAGATATTTGACTTTCAAAGCCTGTACACCAATTGGTCACAATACCACACGCCGCGTAACACATGCCCAGTTCCTTGGCCAGTACGACTTCTGGGACATTGGTCATACCTACAACTTGCCCCCCTATCCCCCTGTAAAATTTGATTTCTGAAGCGGTTTCAAACCGTGGCCCCTGCGTGCAAACATAAACAGCTTGACCAGATAGGCTTAGCCCCATTGACTCAGCCTCTGTCTTCACATGATCTCTCAAATTTTTACAGTAGGGATCGGACATATCTGTGTGTTTGACCCCCCCACTTCCATCATGAAAGGTCAGGTCTCTATCTTTTGTAAAATCCAGAAAATCTTTTAAAACAACAATGTGGCCAGGAGCATAGTTTCATCACAGGACCCAACGGCACAAGTGGCCAGAATATGGGTTACGCCCATGGTTTTTAAAGCCATCATATTGGCCTTATAATTTATCATATGAGGGGGCAGGTCATGTCTTTTTCCATGCCTTGGAAGAAAGACTATCTCTTTCCCTTCTTTTGAGAGTATTTCTACATCAACTGTCCCATATGGCGTATCCAGACTTTCTGATCTCAAGGTGCCATCAACACTGTATACGCCAGTGCCTCCTATAATCGCATATTTCATAGTTGGTCCCCTTTTCTAATTTGAGCGACTTGCAAAATATTATTCAAGAACCATCGTCATACCTTATAGATGCGAAAGAATCAAAATGCAATATATGGTATGACGAAGGTATAAATCTGAAATTTTTCAAGCGCCTGAATTTAATTATGCTTAAAGATTGAGCTTCATTATCGCTTCATGGAAGGGTGGATATAAAATGCCTCTTTCTGTTATAATGCCTGTAATATTTTCATGGGGTGTCACATCAAAAGCTGGGTTATAGACGTCCACCTTATCAGGCGCAATTTGAACGCCCCCAATATGGGTCAATTCTTTTGATGATCGCTCTTCAATCTCAATATCTTGTCCCCGCTTTATATCAAAGTCTATGGTTGTTGTCGGAGCAACAATGTAAAAAGGAACATTATATACTTTAGCAAGCACACTTAACATAAATGTTCCAATCTTATTGGCCGTGTCTCCATTGGCTGCAATTCGATCAGCCCCAACAAGAATTTTGTCAATTTTTCCATCTCTTATGAGTGTAGCGGCCACACTGTCAGCTATTAACTTCGACTGAATCCCCGCATTCATGAGTTCCCATGCTGTTAACCTGGCCCCTTGAAGTCTCGGACGTGTTTCATCAGCATATACCATAATTTTCTTCCCATCATTATGAGCCCTGACAATAACCCCCAAGGCTGTTCCCATTCCAGCGGTTGCCAAAGCGCCCGTATTACAGTGAGTTAGTATCGTATCTCCTGAATGTATAAGTTCCCCACCGTACTGAGCCATAGTTTGGCAAGTCAAAATATCTTCATTATGTATGGCGCATGCTTCTTCTCTCAAGTTCTCTATTTGCTTGGCAAGATCCATCTCTTGATCAAGCATTATAACAGACTTCATTCGATCAACTGCCCACATTAAATTAACCGCCGTTGGTCGAGCGCTCCTAATAAGGGCACATGCATTGAGCAGTTCAATAAAATACTGGTCTTTCGGCAAATGCTTGAGTTCATTAGCAGCAATTAGGACACCATAAGCTGCCGCTGCACCGATTGCAGGAGCACCACGAACGACCATGTCAGAAATGGCAAAGGCAACTTCTTCTGAAGTTTTGCAGTAAAAATACTCCAAATCCACAGGCAACTTTCTCTGGTCTAAAAGAATCAGGCTGTTATTTTCAAATCGAATGGTTTCAATTTTTTTCATTTTTACCCTCCTGAGCCTGTTTTATAAGGTTTTTAGAACATCTTTCAGCGTTCTTATACACTTCATTTTCCTGCAGGGTCCGGAGCACTCTGTCTTCCATTAATATTTGACCATTACAAATGACTGTTGAAACATCTGAGGCTTGAGCTGAGTAAACCAAGGTGGCAACAGGGTCAAGTCTAGGATATAAATGCGGCTTTTCCATATCAACAAGTATAATATCCGCCTTTTTTCCAACTTCGATTGTTCCAATTTCATCTTCCATACCTAGGGCTCTCGCACCGTTAATCGTGGCCATTTGCAAGGCTGTATACGCTGGTACAGTTGTTGCGATTCCAGTATAGGCCTTGTTTATCAAAGCCGCTAAGTTCATTTCCTCAAACATGTTGAGATTGTTATTTGAAGCCGAACCGTCAGTGCCTAGGGCAACGTTCACGCCTGCTTCAAGAAGTTTGGTGACTGGTGCAAATCCATTCCCCAGTTTCAAATTACTGCCAGGGTTATTGATAACAGAAACCTTGTTGTCAGCAAGAATTTGAATATCTTCATCTGACAAGTGCACGCAGTGGGCCGCAAAGGTTGGCCTTTTAAATACACCTTGCTTGAGCATGTTTTTTATGGGTGAAACACCATATGTCTCGTAAGAATCCTCCACTTCTTGCCTGCTTTCAGACAAGTGTGTATGTATCCTAGTATTATGGACCTTTGATGCCTCTAATATTTTTATCATGAATTCAGGATCACATGAGTAAGGCGCGTGGGGGCTAAGTTCACAGTGATTCGCCCCTGGGCTTTTTTTGCCCAGTCTTCTATGAGTTTAATGGCCTCATCCAGCTTTTTGTCACTGTCTTCTCCACTGACAAGCCCACGAGATAAATTGGCTCGAATGCCTGTTTTCTCAACAGCTCTTGCCACATCATCCATGAAAAATACATGTCTGCAAACATGGTTATGCCTGATCGAATCATTTCTGCAATGGACAACATGGCCCCCCAATAGCAATCTTCTCCATTTAAATTTTCTTCAACAGGTAGGATTTTTTCTGTTAACCAAGGCCAAAAGGGCAAATCATCAGCATAGTTTCTCATGAGGGACATGGATATATGGGTGTGGGCATTGATAAGGCCTGGTAAGGCAATGGTATTGTCCCCTTCAATGATGTAGTCTGGTTCAAATATACCATTCGTTTTTCCTACAAAAATCACCCTGTCATTTTCAATGCCAATGTCCCCTGTGAACACTTGAGGTTTTTTTTTCATCCATGCTTATAATTTGCGTGTTTCTTATGAGTGTTTTCAAATGCCTTTCCCCCTTTTGCTTTAAAAGTTTTCTCTTGGAACCTTTATTTCAAAACGTGTACCATGTCCAAGCGAGCTATTGCAGTTCACTGAACCATTCAATCCATTAACGACCGCCGTGTGTACAATATAAAGTCCAAGCCCCACACCCTTGGCGATGGTATCCAACCTACCAAAAGGATTAAACACATAGTTCAAATATTCTGCTTCAATACCTAATCCATCATCAGTAAAAAGGATGTCAATCTCCTCTTCTTTTTCTTGGACTGTGATGTTTATGCACCCTTGTTCCCTGCCTTTAAACCCATGCTTAAAGCATTGGTGATTAAATTATTAAAAACCTGCATCAGCGCTGATCTGGAGTTGACTATCATAAGATCAGGGTCACAAATGACGTTTATTTCAATCTTGCCTTCACTAATCTTTTTCGGATGGAGGCTCAAACAATCATCGATGACTTCTTTTAGATTAAACTCCTTGGCATCGCTTCGTCTTCCCATGCCCGCTATGCTTTTCATCACTTCTATAAGTTCAGCTGACTTCATTAAATTCTTTTCCATCATCTTCATACCTGTTTCAGTGGACTGAAGTGCGGTGTAAAGATCTTCTTCTGAGAGTTTATCCTCTTCATAGAGTTTCAAATTCTTTTCAAGCTCCTTGCTTAAAAAGCTGATCATAGTGATGGCCGTACCAAGTGGCGTGTTTAAACGATGGGCCATGCCCGTAACGACCTGGCCAGCTGTTGAAAGTTTCTCAGTTGCTAAAAGCTGATCTTGAGTTTTCTTAAGCTGGTCAATGGACTTGTGAAGTTCTTCTGTCCGCTTGTCCACAATAAGTTCAAGATTTTTTTTCACAGCCCGAACTTGTTTCAATGCATATTCCTTTTCTAATATTAAGACTTCTGTTTCGTTTTTATATTTTTTCAGAGCCCTCATAAACTGGTCAAAACTGTCTCCTAAAATGCCAAGTTCATCTTTTCTATCCCATTCAAGCAAAACATCCATATTCCCTTCAGATGCTTTTTCCACATAGGCCACAAGGTCAATCACAGGCTTGTAGATGGTCTTGCTTATGAAACCAGTTAGAAATATTCCTGTTATGATGAGGATGGCAAATCCTGTGATAAGGATATTTTTCACACTGTTGACAGGATCATATAGTTCTTCGATGTAGCCCGACGAAGCCAAGTACCAGTCATACTCAGGAAAATACTTGACCACAGCAATTTTTTTCCCGTTCTTTTTTCATCCGCTGAATTGCGCCATAAGTATGTGAAAATTCCATTTTTGGTTTTTATAATATCTTGATAGAGGGCTTCACCATTGCCATAGCCAACATCTTGTAGTCTTTTCCCCTTTGAATAAGGATGTACCAGGCTCGTTCCATCCCCTTGCATAATGAAAGAATAGCCCGTTTCGCCAAAAGTCAACTTGTTAAGCTCATCTTCAAAATCCCTCACCTGAATGAGTTCTGTGAATTCCTCCCTGTAGCTCGAAGCAGATATAACCCAGTCCCAAGGCTTAAAAATGTTTCATGTAAAGGGCCTTTGCCCTAGCCTGTGACTCACCAGGATTCTTCCAGTCATACTGAATGTACTGTTCCTTTAGGGACATTTGTAGTTGAACAAACTCATTTTGAGAAATATCCTCACGAATGAGCTCTTCTGAAGGATGATACTGAATGACACCACTTGAGTCCAGAATATATATATAGCCTGAACTGCCTATTTTTTGAGATGACAAATAAGCCCAAGCATCTTCCTTTGCCTGCGCTTCCGTTTTTTCTCCATTTAAATATTGTTCATAAGTATACTTTACAAAATCATAGTTGCTTCGAACAATAGACCGGAGTTCACCCCTCACAGATGTATCTGCCGCCACTTTTATCATGCTGTATATTTGATTTGTATTCACATTGAGCTCTTCTTCAATAAAGCCTTCCATTCTCTTTTCGAGAGTAGAAGATATAATCAAATAAGATGCCACACACAAGATAATAAGAGACGTGGTATAGAGGAAGGGTAACTTATATTTTAACGACATATCTCGAATCCATTTCATATGCAATCCCCCTGCTTTAATACTACCCATTTCTTTCATGTAACCCCACCCAAAGTGTTATTCCAAAAAAGAGTAAAAAAATAAACGCCAATAAGGTCATCTTGACCTTATTGGCATTCACTTTATAAATCAATTTCTAATTTTCGCTGGCCTTAACATACACCCATTTTTCTGAATTTGTCATATCTGCTGTTTACAATCTCTTGGGCATCCATCTCTTCATATTTTTCTATCGTTGATTTCAGTCCGCTTTTCAGATGGTCAACAGTGATCACAGGGTCTTCATGGACACCATTTTCATGTTCTGGTATCACCTTATCGATCAGACCAAACGCATTTAAGTCATCCGCTGTGATACGCATGATTTCTGCGGCTTCCTTAGCTCTTGAAGCATCCTTCCATAGGTTGATGCAAAGCCTTCAGGAGATAAAACAGAATATATGGCATTTTCAAGCATCCATATCTCATTGCCTACACCAAAGGCCAGGGCACCACCGCTACCCCCTTCACCAATAACAATACTAATGACAGGCACTTTTAGATCTGACATTTCAAGAAGATTTCTAGCAATGGCTTCTCCCTGACCTCTTTCTTCTGCCCCAAGACCGCAGTAAGCGCCGGGGGTATCAATAAAGCAAATGATGGGTCTTCCAAACTTTTCAGCCTGTCTCATAAGGCGAAGGGCTTTTCTATACCCTTCTGGATGGGCCATACCAAAATTTCGCTTAATATTTTCTTTCACATCCCGACCCTTTTGATGACCAATCACAGTCACTGGTTTTCCATCCAACCAGGCAAGGCCACCAACAACAGCACTATCTTCTCTAAAAAGCCTATCGCCATGAAGTTCCATAAAATCATCAAATATATACCCTATGTATTCTAGGGTTGTCAATCTGTGTTTATGCCTTGCAAGTTCAACCCGCTTCCATGCCAGGGAAGGTTCTTCTACCACTTGCGCCTTGACACCTTCTTCTGTTTTCAGCTTTTTAGATATTTTTTCTATATCACTTCTCAGTGACGGGTCAACTTGGGCTGCAATCTCTTCCAGCTCCTTTAGCCTATCCCTGAGAACGTCTTGTTCACTCTTATGCATACTGGACCTCCTTATGCGCACTTAAAATTCTAGACAGTGCCATGTAAAGATCCTCACGCTTTACAATCTTATCTATGAAACCATGTTCAAGTAAAAACTCACTTCTTTGAAAACCCTCTGGCAATTTTTGACGTATGGTTTGCTCAATAACCCTTGGGCCTGCAAAGCCGATAAGAGCACCAGGTTCCGCCAGAATAATATCACCCAACATGGCAAAACTTGCTGTTACGCCACCCGTTGTTGGATCTGTTAAAATACTTACGTATAAGAGACCTGCTTCCGAATGCCTTTTAAGAGCCATAGATGTCTTGGCCATTTGCATTAAGGAAAATATACCCTCTTGCATTCTAGCACCACCTGATGCGGTGACTATAATGACTGGTAACCCCTCTTTCGTGGCATGCTCCACAAGACAGGTGATTCTTTCTCCCACAGCAGACCCCATAGACCCCATCATAAAGCCTGGGTCCATAACGCCAACAGCAATTTTTCGCCCCTGTATTTCAGCCGTTCCCACAGTGACAGCCTCAGAAACTTCTGCTTTTATTTGCGTTGATGACACCTTGTCTTCATAGCCTTCAAAATCAAGTGGATTTTTCGAAGCAACATCTGTAAACATTTCTACAAATGTCCCCTCATCTGTTATCATCTCAATTCTTTCTAATGGTCGCACTCTGAAATGGTGACCACAGACACTACAAACCGAACTTTGGGCTTCGTAGCTCTCTCTATCATGCAGTTTCCCACATGCCTTGCACTTTATATAAAAACCATCTGGTATATTTGGCATTTCGCTGTTAGGTGTTGCTGTGCGTTCTTGATTCAAGCGAATGTATTTTGTTTTTTTAAATAGCTTGTCAAACATTTAGTCACCGCCTTCTTATCCGATAATTTGTGTCTCGAGTGTCTTCGTGTGATAGTCACCGTCCATATAGCTTTGGTGGGACAAAATATCAAAATGAAAATCAATATTCGTGTGAATGCCTGTTATGACAAACTCCCCTAAAGCTCTTTTCATGCGTCGAATCGCATCATCACGGTCTTTACCGTGAACAATGAGTTTCCCTATCATTGAGTCATAAACCGGCGGAATCAAATACCCTTGATAAACAGCCGAGTCTATACGGACACCCGGTCCGCCAGGCAGTAGAAGTGTCTCAATACGACCTGGGCACGGTCTAAAGTTTTCATACGGATTTTCAGCATTGATACGACATTCGATGGCATGACCAGTGATCAAGACCTCATCTTGCTTCATGGAAAGTTTTTCTCCAGCCGCAACGAGAATCTGCTCTTTTATAAGATCCACACCCGTAATCATTTCCGTTACAGGATGCTCCACTTGGATTCTCGTATTCATTTCTATAAAGAAAAACTCGCCACTCTTATCAAGTAGAAACTCAACTGTGCCTGCATTCTCATATTTCGCCGCTGAAGCCGCCTTTACAGCTGCGTCTCCCATTCTTTTACGAGTGTCAGCCGTTAAGGTCGGAGAAGGTGCTTCTTCAATAACCTTTTGATTTCGACGCTGCATGGAACAGTCACGTTCACCCAGATGGACTATGTTGCCATGCTGGTCAGCCATAATTTGAAATTCAATATGCTTGGGATTTTCCACAAAGCGTTCCATGTAAACAGTGTCATCACCAAAGGCAGCTTTTGCTTCCATTTTTGCAGCCATCACTAGGGATTCCAGCTCATCATCATGACGTACAATCCGCATCCCCCTGCCACCGCCACCTGAAGCAGCTTTTACAAGAAGAGGATAGCCGATTTTCTTGGCCTCTTCCAGAGCTTCTTCCATATTAGACACAGGGCCATCTGAACCAGGGACAATCGGCACACCTGCAATTTTCATTGTTTCTCTTGCCATAGCCTTGTCACCCATTTTGTCAATGGCTTCAGGCGATGGTCCGATAAACTTCAAACCACATTCAGCACACATTCTCGCAAACTTAGCGTTTTCGGATAAGAATCCAAAGCCAGGATGAACAGCTTGAGCCCCTGACATGACTGCGGCACTGATAATATTTGTCATATTCAAATAGGAATCTGCCGCTTTGGCTGGACCAACACAAATCGCTTCATCTGCTAACTGTGTGTGTAGAGCGTCTTTATCACATTCAGAGTATACAGCCACTGTCTCAACGCCAAGCTCTCTACATGCTCGAATAATTCGAACAGCAATTTCCCCACGATTCGCAACAAGTACTTTATTAAACATCATATCACCTAACCGATCGTGAACAGGTCTTGTCCGTATTCAACAAGCTGCTCGTTCTCCACTAGGATTTGCTTTATAACGCCATCTTTTTCAGCTGTGATTTCATTCATAACCTTCATAGCTTCAATAATACATAGCACATCACCCTTTGAAACATTGTCTCCCACTTGAACGTAAGATGGCTTGTCTGGCGATGGCGAATCATAAAAAACACCTACAAGAGGCGCCTTAACAGGCGTTCCTGTGCTTTCTAACTTAGGCGCTTGTTCATTGGTCATTTCAACAATGTCTGTGTCTTGTGGCTTAACAGCTTCAACCATTTGACCTGTACCAGCCACAGTTTGTCCATTTTCCATACGAATTCTAAAACCGTCATTTTCCATTTCAAATACGGATAGTCCTGACTGAGATACCAGTCGGATCATTTCTCTAATTTCTTTGATTTGCATGTCTCACGACCCCTTTTTTCATACTCTTTTCGTATCACTAATGTGACACCTTAGATGATTTGTGTTCTCACAGCACAAATCTTCTTCCCATATAATTTACCAGTCTTTTGACTAGGTGTACGCCCATTAAGGTATCAAGTTTCACTATTTGACCTCTATTAGATTTTAGTGTACTTGGATTGTATTGTCAACAGATATTAGTACCAGATGCTATTTTTAGATCATAATTATTTTTTATTCAATATCTAGTAAGAAGATGTAATTTTATGTATAATATTAAGACGATGTAATATTTGACTTGTATTTGCTAAATCATTTACAAGCCAATCCATAATATTTTCTTGGGGGAAAAAGAATGAAAAAGAATAAAATAGTTTTTTTACTGCTTGTGGCTTTACTCATTTTAGGAACAGCTTCCTTTGCTGATGGGCAAGACAAGTATACCCTTATGATCTATCTCAACGGGTCTGACCTGGAAAGCACCTATGATGCTGAAACAAACAGCTTTATTGGCAGTGCAACAGAAGATCTAAACGAAATGATTGCAGGCTATAAGCCGGGAACAGGTGTCAATGTTCTTGTTCAAACAGGTGGCACAGCCAACTGGAACAATGACTACGTGAACCCTGAGTTAACGCAAAGATTTGAATTGACTGCATCAGGCTTTGTAGAAATGGAAAACTTACCGGCTCAAAACTTTGGCTACAAAAAAACGCTTTCAGATTTTATGAATTGGGGCATTAGAAAGTACCCTGCTGATAAATACGCTATCATATTATGGAATCACGGGGGTGGCCCTGTGAAAGGCTATGGCCTTGATGAACTTTCTGACTATGACAGCCTACACTTGAATGAGCTTTCTCAGGCATTCACAAACACACAGGAGAAGACTGGGGTCACTTTTGATATTATAGGCTTTGATGCCTGCCTTATGGCCAGCCTAGAAGTGGCGGATACCCTAGACTCTTTTGGCAAGTATCTTGTGGCATCGGAAGAAATTGAACCTGGACATGGATGGAATTACGAGTCCATTTTAAATGCTCTAAATGCCAACCCGGCTTTGTCGGGTGATGCCTTGGGAACCATCATTGCTGACACATACTTGACCCATGCAAAATCTTTCGGCACAGAAAGCGAACTCACCCTGTCCGTTATAGATTTGTCTAAGATTGATCATGTTGTTACCGCTCTTGAAACACTAATCACTGAGGCTGACCAACGTCTGTATGATAATATATTCTTCTATGAATTTGCCCGTTCTGCTTTGGCGGCAAAATCTTTTGGGGGTAATACAGAGAGTCAAGGCTATACAGACCTAATCGACCTAAGCGATTTTGCCAGTGCTCTGGCTCTGAATCAAGAGGAAAATGCATCTGCACTCATGGCTGCTCTTGATGGAGCCCTTGTTCACAAAGTGGATGGCCCTTATTCATTAAACACTGGTGGCCTGTCAATATACTTCCCATACAGGGACCAAGAAAATTATGATCTTAATATGGAAATGTATGAAGACACTCTCTTTTCACCTATTTACATTAATTTTCTAAAGACATTCAAGTCAACAGTTGAAGCCTATGAGCAAGGTGATGGAATTGATTATATTGTCAATGAACCCACAGCAGACACCCCTTATTTGAATTGGTCTTAACACAAGAGGGCTTTGAAAAAGTTTACTACGTTTATATTGATATTTATACAGCACCTATGATCGAAACTGAATCAAGTTATGACACTCAGTATCTTGGCTACGACTTTCTTGTGTCTATGAATGAGGATACTTTCTCCTACTTTGATGATTTCAATTTCCAGTGGACCTATCTGGATTCAGAGCCACTCATGATGTATGTTACGCATGATTATGGCGATGTGGTATTGTATGAATCACCAGTCCTTTACAATGGCCAGGAAATGAACCTGATTTTCTCATGGATCACTGAGATTTCAGAAACTGGTGAAGACTTAAGCCACTATGAAATTTATGGTCTTAGACAAACAGTTGATCCTCAAACAGGTATGCCTGATAAGAACTTGTATCAACTTGAAGCTGGTTCTGTTATACAGCCAATTTATATAATGAACAATTATACGACAGACACTTCTGATTATGTTGCTGGCAATGAAATTGTAATACACGAAAACACTGATCTCTACTTTGATGACCTGCCATCAGAGGATTACATGTTTAACTTCCGTCTTACAGACTTTGCCTTTAACCACTGGTTTACAGACAGTTACTTCTTTGTGAAAGACACGGAATAATAAGACACTCTTTGATTTAAACCCATCAGGTCTATGAACCTCTTTTAATGGAGATTCATAGACCTTTTTTCTTGATTCTTTTTTATCCTTGTCCCTTGCCTTCTATGACCTGACCTTATATAATTTAAAAAGTGTGCAAACTGATATAAGTGACCTCGGCTATTTTCATCGGTTATGTGCCCTAATTAGAATATCAAGTGACCCGACTCAGGACCTTTTAGTAAACTTTGATTTTTCAACATCAAAAGTCAGATAGGGGCACACGAAATATTGAGCAATCGATTATAAAAGGAGTTTACGAATGAGTATTCTAAACGTCAAAAATTTAAGCCATGGCTTTGGTGATAGAGCCATCTTTAACAACGTTTCCTTCCGCCTTCTTAAAGGGGAACACATTGGTCTTATAGGCGCAAATGGTGAAGGAAAATCAACATTCATGAATATCATTACCGGTTCCCTTGAACCAGATGACGGTCAAGTTGAGTGGTCAAAAAGGGTCCGTGTTGGTTATTTGGACCAGCACACAGCCCTTGAGTCAGGAACATCCATTAGAGACACTCTAAAAACGGCTTTCCAGTACCTATATGATATGGAAACTGAAATCAAATGACATGTATATGAAAATGGGAGAAGTGGCTCAAGACGAACTGGACAAGCTTATGGAAGAGGTTGGTACCCTTCAAGATATTTTAACCAACAACGACTTCTATGTCATTGATTCAAAAGTCGAAGAAATCGCCAGAGGATTGGGGCTTTCTGATATAGGTCTTGATAAAGAAGTCCAGGACTTGAGTGGTGGTCAAAGAACCAAGGTCTTGCTTGCAAAACTCCTTCTTGAAAAGCCTGACATTCTCCTTCTTGATGAGCCAACCAACTACCTTGACGAACAGCATATTGAATGGCTTAAGCGTTATCTTCAAGACTATGAAAATGCATTTATCCTAATTTCCCATGATATACCGTTCTTAAATTCAGTTATCAACCTGATTTACCATATGGAAAATCAAGAACTCAATAGATACGTTGGCGATTATGACAACTTTATGAGCATTTATGAAATGAAAAAGAAACAAATGGAAGCGGCCTATAAAAAACAGCAACAAGAAATTGCTGACCTAGAAGACTTCGTGGCTAGAAACAAGGCCCGAGTGGCCACACGAAACATGGCCAAATCTCGTCAAAAAAAGCTGGATAAGATGGATCGTATTGAACTCGCAAGGGAAAAACCAAAACCAGAGTTTAACTTTAAGGAAGGACGCACGTCGGGCAAACTGATTTTTGAAACCACTGACCTAATCATAGGCTACGACGAACCCCTTACAAAACCACTCAATCTGTATATGGAAAGAGGCCAAAAGATTGCCCTTGTTGGTGCCAACGGTCTCGGAAAGACAACCCTTCTAAAGTCACTTATGGGTCTTATCTCTCCAGTAAGCGGTGATGTTCGCATGGGGAAACCCTCGAACTTGGGTATTTCCAACAGGAAATTAAAGAGGCCAACTACAACACATGTATTGAAGAGGTATGGAAAGACTTCCCTGCATACACCCAGTACGAAGTTCGAGCGGCTCTAGCAAAATGCGGTCTAACAACCAAGCATATTGAATCCAAGGTTCTTGTCCTAAGCGGTGGAGAGCAAGCTAAAGTTCGACTTTGTAAGCTGATAAACAAAGATTCCAATGTACTCATACTCGATGAGCCAACCAACCATCTTGACGTGGATGCCAAAGAAGAACTTAAACGGGCCTTAAAGGCCTATAAAGGCAGTATTCTTCTGGTCTGTCATGAACCTGAATTCTATCAGGACGTGGTGACAGATGTGTGGAACTGTGAAGACTGGACAACCAAGATTGTCTAATAAATAAAAAACTCCGCTTAATGAACGTATTTTCCATACGTACTTTAAGCGGAGTTTTGCTATATCTTATATTGCCATGCAATGCTCTCTACTGAGATCTAACTAAAAGATATGTTTCTAATCGTTAGCTTTCCTTTAATGAACTTTGATCGAGAGCCATATGGTCGGTTGACTCTGCCCTATTCATTTTCAAAAAAGCCTTTTAGCTTATCTGCTAGCGCAGTATTGAAAGGTTCATCATCCTTATCCTTCATAAATTTCTTCACGTCTTTATAGCTGCCTTTTTTTCCTTCTTTCTTTCTTTCGCTTATTAAATGAAGATAATTTTTCTTTATAGCCACAACGACAAACAAACTTCTTGCCTTCTCCCTGACCAACCATTTTCAGTTTTTTATGGCAGTTTGGACAACGGGCATTCGTCACCCTAGATACAGACTTTCTATAACCGCAGTCTCGGTCCTGACAAACCAGCATCTCGCCACGCTTGCCTTTGACTTTTAAAAGAAACTTCTCGCATTCTGGACATTTTTCTCTGGTCACATTGTCGTGTTTGAATGTTTTAGCACTGGATGCGATATTTTTGACAGCCGTTTTAGTAAAGTCTCTCATTTCGTGAACAAACTCGCCCTTTTGCTCACGGCCTCCGGCGATGGCATTGAGTCGCATTTCCCACTGCGCCGTCAAGTCTGGGGACTTTAATGGCTCTGGTACCAACTCTAAAAGCTGTTTGCCTTTCGATGTGACCTTAATATCTTTTCCATCTGTTTCTACAAGGAAACTTTTAAATAATTTTTCAATGATTTCGGCCCTGGTTGCAACTGTACCAATCCCGCCAGTTTCACCAAGGATTTTTTGAAGTTTTTTCTCCTTATGTTCTAAATACTTGGCTGGATTCTCCATGGCTTTTAAAAGTGTTCCTTCATTAAATCTTGGTGGCGGTGTGGTTTCACCACTTGTCATTTTATAGATTTTTACATCTATAACATCGCCTGTTTTAATCTTTGGTAGTGTTTGGTCATCTGATCCTTCTTCATGATTGGTTGAATCGCCCTTATAGAGGGTCTTCCATCCATCTTGCAGGACCACTTTTCCCTTCATGGTAAAATCCTGTCCCTCTGCTCTTGCCGTCACAAGTGTTTGTTCATATTCATAAGGGCGTGGAAGACAGCTAGAAAACGTTTAACGACCATTTCATATATTTTTCTTTCATCTGTCTCCAAACTGTTTATAAATGGAGACACTTCTGTGGGCACAATGGCATGGTGGTCAGAAACCTTTGAATCATCAATAACACTTTTTCCAACGTGCAGGTCGCCCTTCAAAAGCTTAAAAGCATAGGGGCGCATATCCCCTACACCACAAGCTTCTACCCGTTCCCTTAGTGTGCTTCTCATATCACTTGTAAGGTGCTTGCTGTCCGTTCTCGGATAGGTGAGCACCTTGTGCGTTTCATATAGACTCTGCATGATTGACAGGGTTTTCTTTGCAGAGTAGCCATACCTTTGGTGGGCCTCCTGCTGCAGGGTTGTCAGATCATACAAATGAGGTGCGTATTGCTTTTTCTTGGTCTTTTTAATATCTATGACTTCGAGGGATTTGCCCTTGAGTGTCTTTAGAAGCTCTTCAACTTTTTCTTTTGAAAAACTTCTATTTTGCCCCTTGCCATCTTGCCAAGTGAGTTTGTTTCCGTGGGTTACTGCAGTCAAACCATAGTATTTCTTTGGTTTAAAAGACTGAATTTCTGCGTCACGGGATGCAATCATAGCAAGGGTTGGTGTTTGAACACGCCCACAGGAAAGCTGGGCATTATATTTTGTCGTAAGGGCTCTTGAAGCATTTATTCCAACGATCCAATCGGCTTCAGCACGGGCTTCTGCCGCCCTGAACAGGTTGTTGTAGGCACGACCATCTCTAAGATTTTAAAGCCTTCCCTAATGGCCTTATCAGTCACAGATGATATCCATAACCGTTTGATGGCTTTTTCGAATGGGCCTTTTCCAGTATCCATCTGGCTACCAGCTCCCCTTCTCGACCGGCATCTGTGGCAATAATAATATCGTTGACATCTCCACGACCAATCAGTTTTTTTATGGTGGCAAATTGCTTACCGGATCCCTTCATGACGATTAGTTTCATCTTGCCTGGTATTATTGGGAGGTCATCTAGTTTCCATGTCGCGTATCTCTTATCATAGGCTTCCGGGTCAGCTAGGGTCACCAGGTGTCCAAGGGCCCAGGTCACAATGTATTTGTCACCCTCTATAAAACTTTGATTGTTCTTATGGCACCCCAATACACGGGCTATATCACGACCTACGGAAGGCTTTTCTGCAATTATTAGTGATTTCTTCATTCTGTCTAATTCCTTTCATACCTTGGTCTTTCTTTGGTCCTTCTCTGGCCTATTACCGACCAAAGCCTGCTACCTTCCATAATACCATATTATCCGCTTCTTTCCCGATCCTTTAACATGGATGTGAGTCGACTGGACAAAGTTTCTATAACAGCCAGGCCTATGGCCGTATTCTTTTTAACCAGCTCTAGGAAGGCATCCCCTTCCATGGCTAAAACTTCGACAGGTCCATCAGCTTTTACAGTTGCAGTACGTGTGTCTTTATTGATAACCCCCAGCTCTCCAATCATCTGTCCCTCTGGAATAACTGCAATTGGACCTTCTTTCTCATTCAAGTATACAGCAGCACGCCCCCTTAATAGTACAAAAAATTGCTTGCCCCTTTGTCCCTTTCGAACAATGGTGTCACCAGAGTTTAGGTGGCTAACTGATACAATCTCTGTCAATTTTTTTAGTGTATCAATGTCCAATGTTTCAAACATTGGAATAGATTTTAATGCAATCATAAAATCTATTTCTTTTTTCTGTTTTCATCCATTTTTTCACCCCTGTTATAGGAAATAAGTCTTGCAATCCACTTGTTCTTATCACCAATATCAAATTTTTTCTTTTCTATGCCACAGTTGTGATTGTCCCCTTCCAAAAGGGCTATTAGACAGTCGGTCCAGTCATCTCTTTTTATGCCTCGTATCATTTCTATAAGGATGGGCCGTTTTTTAGGATTTGACAAATAGGCATATCCATTGCCAGCCAAACTGATATGACTTCTATCTAGGGCTTGATCTATTAGTGTCGCTTCTATCGACACTCTGACTTGGGCGATTTCGGACTTTAAAACATCTCCCGTTTCATGTTCTAAATCAACTGACTTTTCAACATCAACAATGTAGTCAAGAGCTTGTAAGAGTTCGCGAAAATGGTCATAAGCATGGTAGGCTTGCCGCTTGGATTCTGCCAAACAAACCAAGTCAATAATAGTTTTTTCCTTGTCTTTGAGCTGGTTCTCAATCTCATTAACGGGGTAGGCCTTGACCACTTCTTGCAAGGTGCTATAACTCGTTGATGTTAGAAACTGCTTCAAAGCCATGTGCTTTAACTCTTCGTCGTAGTAGACCATTATTTCTGGCGCTGACAAATTTCCCTTTCCGAACCACTCAATATGAACATCGTCTTCAACTTGCCTATAGGATGCAATAATTTTATCAACAAGTGCTGCATCTTCTAAACGTTTTCTCTTCTGTATGCCTTCAAGCACCTTAATATATCTGCCTTTTTCCCCCTTGAACATATACAACATCATATTTTCAACAGCATCATCCATCGGTGCGGTATCTATTAAAACCTCTCTTAGACTTAAGTAAAGAGACTTGTCTTTAAGTTTTGAATAATTGACGAAGCACCTGGTAATCAGCCAGTTTTTGAAGGCATCCGTCAGTTCATGTTCGTAAAGCCGGGGTTCAAAATCAAATAAATTATTTACAAAAACATTTTCCAGAATATTCACTCGTATTTCCATTTCAGATATATCAAAAAGTCTGGTCAACCACGCAACTTGTTCTGACTCTGAACGATTTTTAATGGCATATAAGAGGAAGAGTCTTTCAGATCGACTGCCTTGCTCAGCTTGTTTCATTAAGGTCTCAAGCATGTCCCGTGATCCAATCGATCCTATAATGTCTGTCACAACACCTGATACTTCAGCACTTTGGGAGGCATTCAAAACGTCAATGAATCCCCTTTTGTTGACGATCCATAAAGCTGAGAACATTATAAGCACAAGGGCAATCCCTGAAATAAGATATATGGATGGTAGGCCTCCCACGGTATGAATCATAAGCAAACCTCCACCAATGGCATAACCAGAAAAAGCATCAATGTAGCCCACCAGGGTCACTAGAGATGGGCGGTATAAAGGGTCAAGAAGCTGATAGAAAACTTCGAGTAGATAGAGCAGAAACCCAATCACAGCCACCACGGATAAAACCCGCGCAAAGAGTGCCCATCCCAAACCACTTGATGCCCTGGTCATTATAAAAAGGCTCAAAGCAGACAATATAAGAAGTAAAGGCATTAAATTAATGGAACCCACACGCTTGACCAGTTTATTGTAAAGAAAAATGTTCAAAACAAGCTCTGTCAAATATCGAAGGGTCAAAAAAACACCTAGAAATCCTGTAAGGGACTCAAGGTTTTGTAGAATACGGGTGGAATGATAATGGAATAAATACTCATTCACTGTGTCTGATATAGATATTAAAGCCACACACCCTATTAAAAGAGGCAAAAATGCCTGGCTTGTTGTATAGGACCAAATAGATTTAACTGTGACCATTCTCTTTGTAAATATTTCTCGAGAAGAATCCACCACTGTTCTAAGAAGCAGGTGGGATGTGTACCCTATAACCAAAACAACAGGAAAGGCAAATAGGAAAATAAGGCCTGGCGTAACAAGATTCTCACTAACCCTTAGGATGCCTCCACCAAGCAAGGCACCCAAGGCCGCAAAGCTTGTTGCGACAGGTACCCATCGTCTTAACTCGTCCAAGCTAAAAACTTCCTGGACCAAGTAGGTTCTTGTGAACAATAAATTTTCACTAATGGCTATAAGAAGGACCAACATAAGTCCATAGAGATAAGGGCTTGGTGCATAAGTAAAAAAAAATAGGCAGCAAGAAAATATGAACACCAGCAACGGCAATCACGAAACTTTTATAAAAGTGTTTTAATCCGCGTCGCGTTATTATCCGAGCCATAAAAACGGCGGTGAGTGCATCTAAAAAGGGAAAAACCACATAAATTATAGGGAGTTTCTCTGCACCAACACCTATATTGAAAACTGCAAAGCCAAGTCCAAAGAGCACGGCTGTATAAAGACCAATCGAAAATAATAAACATATAGCAGCTTTTGTCTGTTCATAGACCCACCCCCTCGATTATTTATACCCCAATCCTCTTCTTTGACAATTCCTAAATCTAAGTATTGCTAAAGATCTTACTTAAAATGGTTTGAATGCCAGAGTAACAGTATGGGGTATGCAATTTGTAATTTCATGTATATATTGTTTTCACCACAAAAAAAGACGCCAATGAAAGCATCTCTTTAATCAAAGCCCAGTCTCATATAAGATTTAAACCTAGTCTTTACCGGGTTACCCTGTGTATTGTATCCACCAGTCTGTCCTGATCAAGCTGAGTCTTAACAATAAAATCATCAATGAAAAGACCCTTCAGCCTATGTCTTATCTCCGATATTTCAGATCCTGAAATAACCACAACTGGCATATCGGAAAACTTGGAATTCCTAATTTCGTCAATAAGTTCTTCTCCTGTCATGTCAGCGAGCTCTAAACCTGTTATAATGACATCGACGTCTTCAGTGGCAAGTATTTTATTATATGTCTTTACCATTCTTGGTTGATATAGGATTAAAACCTGCTTGAACCAACATATCATGTATAATTTGTCTAAAAAATGCGCTGTACTCCAAGTGCAGTATTTGCATGAGCGATCCCCTTTGTTCACTGTTCCGTCACAAGAAAACTGTATACTGTTATGGTCTTACTACTATTTTACCATTCGTCACAGATTCTAAAACCCCTTTTTTAATCTGGTCAATAATGAAAGTCAAATTTCAAATCGCACAAGTACATATATATCGTATCATACTGACTTGAATTTCATATTTGAAAAGCCTCATTATCCAATTATAAATTTTGGTTTATGAATTAGAAGACGAACTCTAGGAGGAAAAAATGAAAAAACAATCCACAGCCGCTATCGCTATCATACTCATTACTTGTCTATTAGGCTATGGCTTGACAGCAATGCTTGATATGACAGCTCTTGAACGCCTTAAACTCATCACAAGCGCACAGGTTGATGTCGACTCATACCACATTGAGGGGGATGGCAAGATAAAAATGAATGTCTTGTCAGATGAAGAAATCCCAGCCTATATGGAATCTGTCATGGGCATATATGAAAATGTCTCTTTCAAAGTCAGTGGAGACTTTATCAACAATATGGACCATCCGCAAATGAAGTTGGTGGAAAACATAGACATGAATGGAATCCAAGCCAATATCGAAATTTACTGGAATAAAGATAAGGTTCTACTTAAATACCCAATCATTGGCGACTATATACTCATCACCATGGATGATGTTAAACAATTGACCGATATTGAACTGCCTGAGAATTTTTATGCGGATTTGATTGAAATCTTATCCGAGATGAGTGATGAGTTAAATACCATCTACATGTCCTACCTAAATGATGAGAATGTCAAGTACGGCCAGCCATACATTATGAACACAAATGGCTATGAGCAGACACTCAATGTTATTGAAGTGAGTATTGACTCTGAGATGATTATTCAAATCTATGCAGATATGCTTCTGACTCTTTTAAACAATGACAAGGCCATGGATCTTCTTGAGTCAACGCTTGCTATAAACGATGAATCCCTTCCAGAGAACTTTATGGAAGACCTTGATGAAGCCAAGTCTAAAATTATTGAAGTGAAAGATCCCACAAGTGACACTAGGGCTGACCTGTACAGCGCTTTTGGAGACTTCCTTCCAGAGCTTAACTATACGGTAAAACTTGGCGTTACAAATATTAACATTCCAAAAATGGCCTGGGCCAACATGGATGTGATCCTTCCTGTGGATGACATGGAGGATGTGAATATGCACATGCAGTATGACCTGGTCTATCGTTTAAGCGAATTCAATAGCATAGATGCCATTGAAATGCCAGAACTTGAAGACAGCGACATTATAAAACTTAGTGATCTTATCGAAAAATTCGGTGGTCTTTAGAAAACCATAGCAAATTGCACCTTATTGACCATGCGTTTTACCATTCATATTTATAACAAAATCGGTGGCTCCAGGGCCACCGATTTTTCATGTCTTAAATACTGGTGTAAGTGCACCACAAAACATACACTCTCTTATTGCTGTTCGTTCAAAATATGCTTGTGGATGGCGTGTGCCACACCACTTTCTTCATTGGTTTTGGTGATGTCATTCGCAATATTTTTAAGATCATCGCACGCATTGCCCATTGCGACACCCATGCCTGCAAACTCAACCATATGTCTATCGTTTTGTGAATCTCCAATACACATGATCTCTTCCCTTTTTAGATCAAGCATTTTCATCAAGGTTTGTATGCCATAAGCCTTATTGGCTTCTTTTTTTGATATTTCAACAATGCTATCAAAAACGCATGACAAATTGTATCTCTTGTGAAAATTCTCTGGGAAGCAACCGAGTGTGTTAAAGGCTTCTTTGTCAACCTTATCTTGGGATTGTTCTAGTTCCAAGGCTTCATCAATGATATTTTTAGGGATGTCAAAAGATGGGAAAGTCTTCCCAAGGGCTTTTACCATCTGAGAATGTGTGTTACAAACCATTACTTTATCAATAGGCGTTGCGTCTGTCACCTCATGGAATGGCATTTTAATAATTGGCATATTATTAGCCGCTGAGTCATAATAAGTGAAGATTGATTCTTCATCCATTATTAGACCTTCTGTTGAATACAAGTGCATGCCAAATCCATTTGGACGGCAAAATGACACGATGTCATTCAAGTCCTCTCGCGTTAAGCGACTGGACAGAATTTCCCTATTGTTATTTTCAAGTATTCGCGCGCCACTACAAACAACGGAAAACTCACCAGGCACATTTATACCCAGTTGGTCCAAGTATGGGTCTATGCCCATTTTTGTTCTTCCTGTTGCAATTGCAACACGAACACCACTTTGTCTGGCCTTTTTTTATGGCCTCGATGTTATCCTTTGAAATCTCACATTGTTCATTTAAAAGGGTTCCATCCATATCTAAAACAAGAAGTTTGTACATATTTCACCTCAATCACTTGCTTAAACCAACACTTGCAAGGTACATGGTAGCATATTTTTGATTGCATATATACACCTTCCTATGGATTTCACTCGGGAAAACGCTTGATATATTTTCTGCTTACTTGCTTTTTTAAGCCCATCACTTAAGCTCTGTACTAGGAATCATCAAGTAATCATGTTTAAGCCTGAGAATCCGAAACACAGATTCATCGATCCTTTCTACAGAAATTTCCCCCGTATTGACAGATTTTTTAATGGCCTGTGTCATGTTGGAAATCTTGTCATTGTTAGAAACCAGAAGCAAATCCACACCTGCCACAAGGGCTTGCCGGGCAACAAACGCATCACTATAGTTGCTTGATATGGCGCCCATAACAAGATCATCGGTAATAACAACGCCTTCAAAGCCAAGACTTTTACGCAAGTGTCCATTTATAACCTTTTCTGAAAGCGTAGCAGGATATTCACTATCAATCGCACTGACTAAAATGTGGGCTGTCATCACCATAGGCGCGCCCTCATCTATGGCTTCCTTAAAGGGACGCCACTCGAAAGACATGAGTCTTTCCAGGCTATGATTGACTGTTGGAAGGCCCACGTGAGAGTCCACCACTGTGTCCCCATGCCCAGGAAAATGTTTGACACAGGGAATAACACCCTGATTTTTTATACCCTCCATCACATCTGTCCCAACACGTGCAACAAGGTCAGGGTCACTTCCAAAAGCCCTTGTTCCAATAACCTTGTTGTCAGGGTTGCTAAACACATCAAGAACGGGGGCAAAGTTGAGATTAAGGCCATACGCTTTGACAGACTGTCCCAGTTTTTCACCTAGGTCGTAGGCCAACTCTGGTTTTTGTCCAAGAGAATAAGCGCTCATAAAGGGTCCGTTTTGCGAGGGTAATCGTTCCACCCGCCCTCCTTCTTGATCAACGCTTAAAAAGAGTGGAATGGATGGGGTCGGTAGAGATTGTATCAAGGTCTTGAATTGGTCTTCAGATTTAATATTATGCCCTAAAAACACCAAACCACCCACACTGCCCATTCTAATCATGTGTTCTTCTTCGTCAGTCATGTACTCTTTTTCAATGCCTGTGACCATCATTTGACCTATTTTATCTTCTAGGCTCATTTGTGCCAAAGTCTTTCTTGCCCACAATTCGGAACTTGACATTTGTACAGCTGGATCATGTTCTAAAGCAGGTTCATGCCCCTTCACATTATCAGCCCCCGCTCCATTTGCTATTAAACTTATTAGCAGTATTAAGTTTACCAGTGCTGACTTCATACGCCCACCACCATTTATCTGACCTCGGAATAGGTCGTCAAGCTCGTAATAACCTTACGGTCTATCCCTTGACGCCTCTAGGTACAAAATAAAAGCCAGAAACAAAACGCTCAAAGCATTTGTTTCTGGCTCTTGTGCACCACATACCTTCATTTGCCTAGGCTTTACTCAACAGCCTTAATAACAAGTCCTAGACCATCTGAGAATCCGTATAGAAGGTCATACAGGCCTTCCTCTACAACGTCATTGCCATCAACATCTACATAGCCAAAGGCTTGATCATCATAAGTTGCCATAACACCTGAATTGATGTAATAGACATTATCATAAAGTTCTTTTGTCTTAATTTGACCCTCTAGGGACACGATGCCAAAGCCTTCATCCTTTGTAAAGATGATATGACCATCTTCTACTGGAAGATAAATATCATTGAAATCATTGCCTTCTAGGTAAGTGTTTCCTTTCAGGTCAATCAGATAATCCACACCCTCTTCATTTTCAAAATGAAGATACTCGCCAGAAGCATCAATGTAATAATCTGTTGTTTCAAATAAGACTTTGCCTTGGTAAGTCGTCACGATTTTTTTATAGTCATCTGTAGAAACAACCATGAATGAATCACCAAAATCAATTGCAGCCCCTTCTATATCATCAGAAATAATCTTTTTATCTTTGATGTTGTAAACCAGATTGCGTTTTTTCATAAGCACCATTTGTGGTCTTTTCTGTCGAGAAAACATAAATCTCGTCATCAATCTGACTCGTATAAATGTAGTCAAACTCTGGCTTAATTAGAACCGTTCCGTCATTTAGCATTATGCCGTAGTTGTAGTCTTTTTGAATTTCATAAACACCGTTTTCATTAAGAGTGATGGCGTTGTATTTAGGCTCTAGAATCGCCTTGCCATCTGTGTCGAACATACCATATAGGTAGTCCTCTCCTTCAACAATAACACGGTCCTGTTCAGGATAAATATTCACATATTCAAATTTTGGTTCCACAAGCGTTTTTGTATTGGCATTAAAGAAACCATAGTTGTAGTCTTCATCCATAACTTCGAACAGACCACCACCAATATGACTAACATCTGCATATTTGGCTTCCAGAATTATTTTGTCTGATTTCTTGTCCGCAACACCATAATTTCCATAGTATCCCGTTGAAATAACATAATAGTCCGATTCCATTTCAGCATTTGTATCACCATAAGCCGATGAGATGACTTGACCCTCTTTGTCAATCACTAGGTAATCACTAGGTGTTTCAACATCAGCCTGTCCATTTAGGAAGTCCCCGGCGTAGTCATACTTAATTGGAATAACCACTTCTCCAGCCGTGTTGATGTAGCCAAACTTGCCTTTGCGTTCAACCACTGCCAAACCTTCAGAAAATGGTTTAGCTGTATCGTATTTAGAAAGATCAAGAACAACTTCACCCTTGTTATCAATAAAACTATAGTTATAGTTCACATTAATATTCTTAGGAGAGTTTTCATCTGCTACTGCTTTTATATCAGAAGCAATGACGATTTTACCCTGACCAACTTCAAAGACTGAATCGCCTAGGTGATAGTAGTCATCAAACATCCCCAGTCTCTTGCCAGCCAAGTCTTCAAAACATATCCATCATATTCCGCTTTCACATAAACCGATGCAAATGTGCTGTATGAAGCATCACCATTCATTTTTCGCATTGGTTTAAGATTTTGATCTAAGAAATGAGTGAACACACCATCAAAACCAAGGAAATAGCCTTCATCTGTTTGGAAAATGCTATCAAAAATTGGATGAACAACAAAATCGCCTTCCTTGCTGATCACACCGTACTTTCCTAGTTCCTGATAAACAGCATATCCCTTATAGAATCCATTTGCATCATCAAGGGTTGTCGGTATTACAACTTCACCGCTCTTGTCAACATATCCGTATTGTCCATTATCGTAGTTGTACACAAGACACAAGCCATCAGAAAAACCATAGTAACTGAAGTTTGGATCTGGTGCAAACAGTTCATTGCCATCCTTGTCAATGTAGAAAGATTGGTAATCACTGTTATATACTTCAGCCACACCATCTGCAAAATCATATCCATTGTAGAATTTCCCCTTAGGAATGACAAATTCACCCTTTGTATTAATATAAGCGACACTGTCATATGTGCTTACACGGGCAAGACCATCATTAAAGGCAGAGATTTCTGGATAGTATGTGTCCAAATCATACTGATTAAGAATGTCATTTTCATAAAACAGAATATTTCCATCCATGTCTATGTAAGCTTGACCCTGATCAGTTGTCACTTCAGCCACACCTGATTGGAATCCATATCCGTAGTCAAATGATGCTGGAATGACAATATTGCCCTCATAATCCAGGTAGCCATACTTGCCTGATTCATCGCTGAAAAGGATTCTTCCCTCAGCGGCTTCAGATAAAGTAATATTTTTCAGTGCTTCTGATTCTACAACCTTTAGTGCATTTGATTCTTCCGCAGCAAACGCAGTTAAATTTGTTCCTGCTCCGACCATGAGTGCCATCACAAGAGCAAACACTAATGCTAGTCTGGAGCTTCCTTTAAATTGATTCATAATTTCTCCTTCCAAAACATAAGATGTGCCCACATCTATTATACACGATTTTTATGCCTATTTAAAAAACAGTATTGTTACAATATGTACCCAACTCAGCAATTTTTAACAGCAGAGGGCTATCAAATTCCCTGAGATGGCATAAGTCATGACTCTTTTTTTAAACTTGCGCTTCTTTCATAAACAGCGAATACATGGGGATAATCATGTCCAATATTTTCCGCCCCACCATCGATGCTTTCTAACTTCCATTCATGTTCAAACTTAGGAAAGAAAGTGTCTGCATCATGAAAATCCTCAAAATGTGCGTTATATAGAGCTTGCTGGCATGAGGTAGAAACTGCTCATAAATGGATGCGCCACCTATGACAAAGACTTCCTCTTCTTTTCTCAACGCCTTGGCCTTATTAACGGCTTCTTCAATGCTTCCCACAACATGGGCTTTGGGGATTTCAATATCTTTGCGTGTTATAACAATGTTCTCCCGCTTTGGAAGCGCTCCAGATGGCAATGATTCATATGTGTTATAGCCCATAATCACAATGCCACCCGCTGTTTTCTTCTTAAAATATTTCAGGTCTTCTGGTATATGTGCTAAAAGTTCATTGCCTTTTCCTATTTCTCTATTTTTGCCTATTGCCACAATCATATTTATCATATTATGTCACCTCATTATTCCATACTTTGAGTCATCTTGTGTCTGCTCACACACTCGAGCGACACCAATTATCAGTTTTTCTTGCAAGGTTGATTTATGCCTTGACCTAACTATAATAACATAGGTCCAGATCAAATTTAATACATCTGTGATTTATTTGTGCACTTAAGATGTTATACTACAAATACAGCCAAAGGAGGTAAGACATGAAAAAAATAATAGCAATTGCTTTGGTTCTCTTGGCACTGCTTGGTGCTACGTGCTCTACCAGAACCATAATATTAATCCAAGCCAGGTGACTCAGATTAATATATACGAAGAAAAATGAAAAAACACCAGTACACTCCTATTTTCAGACTGATACTGAGGCCATAGAAAAAATCACTGAAATTTTTAATAATCTTAAGGGGTCATCTGCCTCGTCAACAGATTTGAATACAGTGACTGATAATTATGTTCTTGATATCATCACTGAAGACGGTGATGTATACAGCTATGACCTATCCATTAACCTCGATGGAATGAAACTTGATGTATATGATAATAAATCCCAACAATTCCTTTATCCATCATATGATCAAATCAAGAGTCTTCTCAGCACGGAAGGCTTCTACGGACTCTATGAAACAAATGCACCAAGGGCAGAACTAACCTACAGCACTATGACTATTCCGGCTCAGGTTTCTAATTCACAGTGGGTCTATACTTTAGCGGATGGCAGTGAAATGGACAAGTCAATTCAAAATGCTGTGAACCCTGCAAATGCTTCCATCATGCTTAATCCGGATTTTCCTATTTCAATATATACGGAGAAGGTCCCTCAGCAGTTATCCTTAAAAGTTTTCTCCGGTCAGGACCTTATTAGGGAAGAAATAATTGAGCAAGACCAGTTTATGCCCTCCTTATTCGACGGACAGCTTCGGTATGAAGTTAAATGCACATGGGGTAAGTCCAATGATTTAGCACCATTTGGCACGTCCACACTGACATTTTACGGGAACATGGACATTGAGCCTGAACTTAAAATGGATAAATCCAAAGCGACCGCTGGCGATGTGGTTGTTCTAGAAATATTTAATGTCAATGAAGGTCAAACACCAAAAATTAACCAGACCCTCTCAAAAGACCTTAAAATTTGGAAGGCTGATGACCGTTACTTTGCCTTTTTGGCTATGAACTACTGGGCAAAACCTGGTGAATACAATCTTGAACTTGAGGTCACTGGGACCGACAAAACTTATAAAAAATCCTACCCTCTTGTTATCGAATCAAAGGCGTTCAACAAACAATATTTGACTGTAGACAAGAAAGTCGAAGCCAACACCCGAAATGATGCCGCTTACGAAGAGTATGCCAAGTATTTTACGCCTGTTCGTGACACGTCTGTTGGTGAAAAACTCTGGGAAGGCCCTTTTATTAAACCTGTAGAGGGACGCATCAGTACAGAATTTGGAGAAATGCGCTATGTCAATGGCGCCCTAACTTCTTACAGACACTCAGGTATTGATATTGCTGCACCTGCTGACACGCAAATTGTTGCGCCCAACCATGGCGTGGTTGTCCTTTCACAGAATCTAATTCTCACAGGGGAAACCATCGTGATTGATCATGGGTATGGCATATTTAGTGTATACTTCCACATGAATAGACGTGATGTCAGTCTTGATGAATCCGTTTCAAAGGGACAAGCGATTGGCACGGTGGGTTCCACTGGTTTTTCAACCGGTCCCCACTTACACTGGACGATGTCCCACTATAAAACGAACTTAAGCCCTTGGCTCTTTATGGAACGAGAACTTATTGATTTCGAATAATTTGCTTATTAACCGCCTAATATTGGGATGTAAAAATCTCATTAGGCGGTTTTCTATGCTTAAGGTCCTTGGTATATATGGACACAAAAAAATCCTGGGACTGTCAAACAGGCGTTTCCCAGGATTCATCATGCATCGAAGGTTCAAAAAAAACACGACTCTATTTAAATCATACTTTTGCACTTCATTATAAATATATACCTTCAGAGACGCTTTAAAGCTTAATAAAGTTATCCACCCAATGGACCGGCATATGATCATCCATATTCTTGCCGTAATAAACATGCCTTAAAATGCCATCTTCATCAATGAGAAAATCAGCTGGAATTCTATTCTGATCCCCTTCACGTTTGCCCATTCGGTTGCCAGAGTTGATGCTTTTTAGAAACCGAAAAGCGCTCCCGACGCCGACAAACCAAGCCCTCAGACCACTGTCAACACCATATACTTTATAAAAGCGCTGTGCCGCATCAGAAATGACTGTTACAGGCACTTTCTGGTCTAGATCATTTTCCATAATTGAATCACTTGGTGACTGAAAAACGGCAACAAGTTTTATGTTGTCATCGTCTCCAAACGTATCCACAAGTTCTGTAAATCGCAATTGGCAAAACGGACAACCGGCATAACGATAAAAGGACAAAAGAACTTTCTGACCTTTTAAAGCACTCAGTTGAAACGGCGTATTGAGATAATCATGATATATGATATCAGGTGCCTTCATACCACTTTTCAACTTCATACACCCACCTCCAATATAGGGCTCCATAAAAATATACCCCCAATGAAAGCCGTTGAATCAATTTGTACGTATATCGGCATTTCGTGTCTCTGATTTTTTTTCCATGAAAAAGCTCCGACCTATGGTCACGGCTGGTACAAGCCATAAATAATAGGCATAGGGGCCGTATTCTATAGCTGTAATACCTGTAATGGACTTAAAGAAAATGGCATTAACATTCCAAGGGATCAGTGCGACGACAAGAATACCCGTGTCTAGTATGACCCTTGCTAAGTCTGAAGGCTCCAAATTCATGTCTTCAAACTTGTTCTTAAAATATGATCCCGTCAAAAGGCTGTTAAACTTTGATTGCACGTGAGAATGGTCACAATCACACATGTGTAGATTGTTTTCCGTACAAGTTTCCCCTGCGTTTCTGACTGACCTATCCACCGGTCCAGCAAGGGCTGAATCATATCGGTACCTTCCAATATGCCATTGATACCTGCTGAAAACAAAATGGCAAGCACGACAGAATGCATCGATAGGATCCCTCCACCCTGTATAAGTGATTGGAGCTGGCCTGCTTCAGAAACATATCCGAAAATATAATGTTCCATAAGACCTGTCATAGAAACGCCCTCTGTAAACAGGGCAATCAATAAGCTGATTCCTGTGGCTATGCCCAGTGACTTTATAATGCCCAGTCTAAAAATCAAAATGGCTCCCAGTAAAGCGCCTAAGGGCAGTAAGACAATTGGATGCAGGCTGTAATTGATGGCAATGGCCTCTGTTAATTTGTTTAGCGCCAAGCCCGCTTCCTCTCCTACCTTGAAGTGCATACCAATAAATGTGTAGACAACCCCAACTATAAGAAGTGGCAGGACATTTGACTTTATAAGTTTTCTCAGCACCTTCGGCAGGCTCGTGCCCACAGCTGCTGTGGCCAAGTTCCCACCGCTGGCAAGAGGTGACATCCTATCCCCAACATAGGCTCCAGAGGCAATGGCCCCTACCATAAGACCCGATGGAATACCAATGCCTTGCCCGATAGCTAAAAAAACAACACCAATCGTACTTAAGGTTCCTATTGCTGATCCGATCATAAGGGACATGGCCATGCAAATTAGAAATGCTGTTAATATCAAGTTGAAATCTGCCAAATATTTAAACCCAAAATATATTAAAGAAGGGATTGTGCCAATCTGCATCCAAAGAGCTACAAGCCCGCCAATTAGAAGCATCATTCCAGCAACATAATCCACGTCTCGCATTTTTTTAAAATCATACCAAGAACAATTCCAGGATGATACCCTCTATAAATAGATAGACCTGCCATATAAACCATTGTCGAGAAAATCCCTAAATAGATTGGCAATTCAAATAGTATGACAGCGGTTATGGAGCCAATTAGTACCAACATAGATGATATGGTATATGACATTTTGAACGCCTTCATGAATGTAACCCCCATTGTTTCTACTGTGTGTGAATGTCCTCCGGTCAGCTTCATTCTACACGACATTTAAGGCATTGTCATGAGGTTTTATACACCAGTTCAATTGTGTTCGTTTCAATATATTCCTTAAAGTAAACGCTTTTGCAAATGGTGAGCAGTACAATTAAATACAGACCTGTTCCAGCACCTATTAAATAAATTGGGTGAACCCGATTGAGCAAAAATCCAGAAAGAAGCATGGCAGCAGGCATAGCGAGCCGTGATGCCATTGTCATGACACTAAAGACACGTCCCCTCACTTGGCTTGGAATAAGCGTTTGTAGCAATGACATGAGGGGAATGTCAATAAAGGCAATCGCTGTTCCAATACTGGCTAAAAAGATCGTGATTATAGTGGCCGTTGCATAGACTCCAATAAAAGGCTGCATGACTGTTGTTATGGCAATAGCGAGCATGCCTGCCCAAATGGCCCATGTTCCAATCTGATAGACACGTCCCCTATTATCAACACCCCTTGCATTGATAATAAGCGTTCCAAGTAAATAGCCTGACGGAAAACCTGCGTTAACGACCCCCACCCATTCGGGATCAAGATGAAACACATTGTTCATTAAATAGGGCATGGGCAGACTCAGTGACATGGTCAGGCAAAAATTTATGCTTATGGAAAAACTCATTAGGGCTATGCTGACCTTATTGTTTTTCAAGTACCTCATCCCACCGCCCAAGGCTTCCATGAACTTTTCTTTTTGCACTTCAATATCTTCTAAGTTAAAGTGCAATAGACTTTCTGACAAACCTGATAGTATAAATGAAACACCGTTTATAAAGACAAATACTTTAAAAGTAACTAGGGCGTATACAACACCTCCAAGTATTGGACCAGCAATAGATGTGAAGGAATGTATACCATAACTGATGGCATTGATTTTCTCCAGCGCGCCCTCCGTATCAACAAGACCAGGCTTTGCAGCTTCAATGGCCACATCAAAGAATGTGTTGCAGGCTGTTAGGGCAATCATGCTCAAGTAAATTTCAATCACACTAATGCCTCTGCCCATAGTAAGACCCAATAGGATAAGTAAAACACCTCCACTTATTAAGTCGGTTATGACGACAATCAACTTTCTGCTCATCCAATCGGCAACCACCCCTGCAAAGGGAGCCAGTATAACACGTGGGAGAGTCCCCATAATTAGGGTTATAGCAAACTGGCTTCCTGAACCTGTAAGCTTTAAAACATATAAACCCGCAGCAAATTGATACATATATGTCCCTAACAGGGATACCAAGCGTCCAAGTGCAAATATTTTTATATTGTATTTTTCATACTCTACCGCCTCCTAGAGTAAGCTTATCAAGTGCAGGTCACTGGAGGTCAATGCCATAAAAAGAGATTATTCGCCTTTTTTTCTTTGAAACATGGAGTATACCCCATGTTTTAAGATGATGTGACAAGACCCGAAATTCCAAATAAAAAATCCGTTTAAGTGACGCCATCCAGCGCGCTCCTAAACGGATTTTATCTTTTATACTGCTGTGTTTTATTCCCGAATTGCATAAAAGCAGTAGGTCCATGTTGATTTTACGACATCCACATAACTTTCATGGGGACCACCTTCTGATGTTTTGTCAGTTTCGGTTTCATACTTTATGTCAAAACCCAAATTTTGAATGGCTTCCTTAATCGGTTCCTTTTGAAACAAATAGTGGTGGGTCTGGGGGATTTCTCTCCCATCAATGCCGTCAGCCATAATGTATAAACCATACAGTCTTGCAGTTTTCTTAAAGACAGGACATATTTCTTTGAGCAGAAAATCAGGAGAATCGAAAGCCCTGTTTGATGAACCGCTCATATCCATAACAACATCAACAGACTTTTCTTTTAATGGGATCTTTAAAAAATCACAAGCCACCAGGACCAAATTGAAGTGGATGTCACTTTTCGAAAAATATTCTCGCATTTTGATGAGCCTGTTCATATTGTGATCTACCGCTATGTAAGTGGCCCCTTTGGGGATGTAGTCAAGGGTTTGACCAAGTGCATATCCAGAACCGACACCCGGTTCAAGAATAACTTCAGGTTTGGTCCACCCTTCTGCAACCGAAGCCATCCATTTTCCGGCTATGTATATTTTCTCAATGTAACCAGAAGCTGTAGATTCAAAATACTCCACACGCATATCTTTCTCATCAGGATAGTTAAGGTCTTCATAAACTGGATCAATTTTCAAAATACCCTTTTCAATGGGATAAATCTGACCACACTGACATGATAAACAGCCCTTTATAATCTTATTATCTTCCACTATTCCTTCTTTAAAGAAGAGGTCATTTTTGCATTTTGGACAACTTAGCAGATCAAGAACCTGAATGGGAAGCCCAATCACACTTTTGCTTTCAGCCTCAGAAATATCCATATTGTATAAGGTTTTCTCTACCAGTTCCTTAGCAGATTCCAAGCGTTTGATCTCCTGCTTGATCCGCGTGTAATTTTCCTCAAAATACTGCTTGTAATGATTTTTCTCTTCCAGACTGTGGATGCGGGACAAGGCACTGAAATGGAATATGTTTTTTATTTCATTCAGTGTAAACCCCATCTGTTTGAAGGACAAGACTTGATCTAAGCTTTTCTGACATGTGTTTGTGAAATTGTATTGTCCTCCCTTTTTTACGGGCACAATCAAACCAAGCTCCATATAATAGCGAATGGTTTCCACAGAAATATCATTTTTCTTAGCAAATGTTCCAATTCTCATGGTTTCACCATCTTATCTTACTTTTCCTCTAAGCCAAATGTGTTTTTAAGGCTTCCAATCCCTTCGATGCGACACTCAATTTCATCACCTGGTTTTAAAAACTTAAACGGCTTAAATCCCAGTCCCACACCTGCTGGAGTGCCCGTTATAATTATATCCCCTTTTCTTAAGTACATGCCTTTTGAGAGATCTTCTATAACGGTTGGAATATCAAAAATGAGTTGGTCGGTATTAGAATCTTGCCTCATTTCCCCATTGATTAAGCACTGAATATCCAGTGCCACCGGAAAAGGTATTTGGGACTTATGTACAATGACTGGTCCCATTGGGCAATAGGTTTCTAGGCTTTTACCCTTAAACCACTGACCATGTTTTCTTTGAATGTTTCGAGCTGATATGTCATTCACGATTGTGTATCCAAATATATGATTTTCAGCATTTTCTTTAGAAATATTAATGCCGTCTTTCCCTATAATGACAGCCAGTTCAACTTCATAGTCTACCTTGTCTGTCAGTTCTGGAAATGCCATAATGTTGTCTTCGTGACCGATAGCAGGGTTGGCAATTTTGGCAAAGTAGATTGGAAACTTTGGCAAATCGTCTGAACCACCAGGTAAACCCTTGGTTTCCTTTGCGTGATCCATATAATTCTTACCAAGACAAAATATATGCCGCTTGGGATGCTCTATTGGCGCCAGAATCTTAACAGAACTTAGAGACACCCCTTCACTCTTACCTTCGCCTTCTTTTATGACTTCAAACAACTTATCTAGATCTGTTTCACTCATTTGGTCAATAAAATCATTCATGTCTTTTATGCCCACCTTGCCCATAGACTCCAAAAATGAGGCAAGTGGTACAATTGTTTCATGGTCTTTTAAAAAACCGAGTTCTTTTTCTTCGCTTCTTTTGTAATAAATAAACTTCATATGACCTCCTAATAATGGCTATTTTACATATAGTATAGCAGATTGAACCCTTACGGCACATATTACTTTAAGAATTTTCACTCATTTTTAAAATAGATATTGATTATTTATACAGAAGCTGATATAATCCTTTTAAGAATTTTTATACATTTTAATGCATATTTATAGGAGGTTTTATGAAGGCTTACTTGTTACTCGAAAATGGTTTGAAAATTGAAGGTGATCTTTTTGGCAAAAAAGAGAATGTTCTTGGCACTTTAACCTTGTCTGGCGAAAATCTAGTATTAAAAACCCTTTCAGGACAAAGCCACTGCGTACTAACCCAGGGGTCTGCTTCTGTAAAAACGGGTGAATCTGCATTTTTCGCAAAAGACGCATCTTGTCTAAAGGCCTGCATCAAATCTGGACAATCTCAACTCGCAAAACTTGTCCTCGATACCCTCGATGTTGAATACCATCTTTATGACTTAAAAACATTTATTCCTGGCACTGTGAAAGTAACCAGTGACAGTGCTAAAAAGGCTGCCGCTTAATGGGACGGGCTCATTTAATACAAAGGCCTATACAAATGAGCGACTTGTTAAATATCATTAAGAGTCCTCGTCATACCCTATATAGATATTTATAAAACAAAAATTCTATATAGGGTATGACGAGGACCTAGGTCCGTAATTTTGCAAGCGCCTAAAATAAAAAATAAAAGCGATCCCCCAAATCAGTGGTGGATCGCTTTTTAATGCTGTTTTGATGAAGGCGCTTAACCCAGCTTCTATAATCTTAAAGGTCAACTTCCATAAGACCAAGACTATGTGCTTTGCCACCCACCCATACTTCTTGAATGTCTTGACCATCAACAAATAACTTAGCCGATATTTCTGATGGACTCCCCATTTCTACACCTTGGATGAACTTCATATCCGTCTCATTGACCGCACCATGTTTCCATAAATAAGATGCCAGTGCCCCTGATGAAGTGCCCGTAGCAGACTCTTCTGGTATGTCAAATAAGGGAGCAAAGTTCCTGCATGCTGCTGTAAACCCTTCTGGGGCATCCAGTGTAAAAACATGGTAGCCACTCACATCATATTTTTGCTAATTTCCTTTATTCTTGAAAAGTCGGCCTTAATCCCCTTCAAGTGAGCCATTGATTTAAGAGGAATGAATATATCTCTAAGCCCTGTCGAAACCACCTGAATCATAAGGTCTTCTGCCTTGGCATCCAGGCTGAGTCCAAGACTTCTCAGGATCTCTTCACCATCTGGTTTTTCGTAAAACTCAGGCTGAGTCTGTTCCATAGTCACAAGACCAGCTTCTCCCAAATCAAGCTTCAAAAGTCCAGCCTTGGTCTCTTGAATGATTTGTCCACGTTCCACTTTCCCCTGCATAAGCATGGTTGAAAATGTTGCTATTGTTGCATGACCACATAAGTCGACTTCACAAGCAGGTGTAAAAAAACGAACTTTGAAGTCTGCGGTTTCCGAAGGCATCACAAAGGCTGTTTCTGAATATCCAACCTCTTTGGCTATGGCTTGCATATTTTCTTCCGTGAGTGATGATGCATCCATTACAACCCCTGCTGGATTTCCACCTTGACCTTCTTTGCTAAAGGCACTCACTTTTTCAACCTTTATCATTATATATCCTCCCTATATCAATTCCCCTGATTGTGTCAATTGATGTTCAATCATTTCTATTCAATGGTCCTTTAATCAATAATAATCGATGACCGTCCATCCTCGTTTTCATAGATGGTTCGAGCCACTTTTTCAGGTGATCTCAGTCGGCTTTTGTCAGTTATATGATTGGAATTGTTCCAAAATGGTGTGTCCATCCCGCCCATATAAACAGCTGTGATGTCAATTTCTTCATTTTCCCATTCCACTTGCAAACTTTCGGTGAAACCTCTAACCGCAAACTTTGTTGCACAGTATACGGATTCTTCATTCTTACCTCTTAGTCCAGCTGTTGATATTATATTAATAACGCGTTCACGAATCAGCGCTTTAAAGGCCTGTACCATATACACCGTACCAAGGAAGTTGACCTTGGTCATGACTTGTATGGATTCATAATCAAGATGTTCCAGTCTTCCAAAATGCCCCACTCCAGCACAGTTAATGAGTCTATCAATCTGACCATGATCTTTTTTCACCTGTTCCTGCAAAGTTTTCACCGCTTGCGGATCACTAATGTCGCATTTATAAACCCGTACAGCAGACACTTCAAGCAAGTTCAAGATGTTTACAGCCTGTTCTAGTTTATCGGTGGATCTACCAACAAGTATGATCTGGTAACCATTCTTACCGTAGACCTTAGCCAGCTCCAAACCTAAACCACTGCTTCCACCTGTAATCAAGATTTTCTTCATTTTAGCACCTCTCAAATTCTAAATATTGAATGTATATGAAAAGAATAAATCTTTCCACACAGCGAGTTGCGCCTTCATTGCTCTTTCACTACAACTTTGACAACTGCGTAATTGCTTTGCACAAAAGAAAAGTGGACTGATATGTATCAGTCCACTTCCAAATTTCATTTTATATGGACTAAGTCCATTATACAGTATGATTAGGCATTTAGACCAGCCATGTTCAGTAGGTTCCATGGTTTATTGTAATGAGGCTGGAAGAAGAAGTCTACAAAAGCCAATTCCTCTACTGTCATTTCATTCTGAATCACCACTGAAAGGGTGTTAATCGTTTGTGTCATGTCAGCTAGAGAGTGAATTTGACCACCAAGGACACGACGTGTTGCCTTATCATAAACCAGCTTCAACTGGACTTCATCGTATGTTGGCATAAATTCTGGTCTGTGGTTGTCTGTAACTGTCACAGTCTCAATTTCAATGCCTTGATCTTTAGCACTTTGCTCTGTTAAACCAGTTGATGCAATATTGTGTTCATAAATTTTAATGCCTGATGTGCCTTGTGTGCCCATATATTTAACTTTTGGACCCTTTAGGTTCTTAGCCACAAGTGTACCCATTCTAACAGCATTGGTTGCCAAAGGAATATATCCTGGCTTGCCTGTTGGGTTGTAGCGAATGGCACAACTGTCACCTGCTGCAAAGACATTTTCATCACTTGTTCTCATGTATTCATCAACAATAATGGCGCCGTTGTCCATCATATCAATTTGGCCTTTAAGAAGGTCTGTATTTGGTCTGAAGCCAATGCACATGATAACAAGGTCTGCATCGTGCTGGCCATTTGTCGTATAGACCTTTTTCACTTTGCCATCTTGCCCTTCGAACTTTTCAACACACTCACCGAGTGCTAATTTAATGCCCTTGTCTGCCATTGTTTTCTCAGCCTTATCTGTAAACTCCTTGTCCAGATACTTGCTTAGAATTCTGTCTTGTGCATCAACAAGTGTGACGTTTTTGCCATGCTCCTGGAAGGCTTCAACAAGTTCAACCCCAATGTAGCCTGCACCAACAACAACAATATTTTGCGCATCCTTTGCACGTTCAATAATTGTATTTGAGTGGTCCCAGTTTTTAGAAAGTAGAATATTGTCCAGTTCATAGCCTTCAATTTTAGGCTGAATTGGCCATGAACCTGTTGTTACTATGAGCTTATCAAATGAATCTGTGAAGGTTTCATTTGAATCCATATTTTTTACTTTAATTGTTTGTGCTTTCACATCAACATCGAGTACATCGTGACGCATTCTAGTTGTTACACCTTTTTCTGCAAGCTGTTCTGGTGAGCTGTAGAATAATCCCTTAGGATCCTTTACAACCCCACCCACATAGAGGGCAATACCACATGACAAGAATGAAAATGTTATCGTTTTCTTTCATAACTGTAATTTCTGCTTCAGGATATAAACCTGCGATATTTAGGATTGCTGCTGTTCCCGCATGTGTACAACCAATAACTGCGATTTTCATAATTTTTTCCTCCCTTTAATACTAAGCCATTACTTCCTGTTTTCATTGTTTTCATTTTTTAAGATTCATTTTCATTTTTTAATTTAATATCAGCTTCGTACCTCTGTTAGATCTCTAAGAAGACAATTGCTCCACTGGATTTGTTCCACCTGACACATTTTGTAGAACTTCTAACAAAGTTCGTTTGTTAATTACTTAACGTTGCCTTTCGACATGTTTATTCTAGCACATCTTTTGATGTGATTCCATTCTATTTTTGTAATTGTTACAATAATAAAGGATCTTTTTAGTATACTTTAATAAAGTAAAGCATTTTCAAGATTTTGATTAATATATACTCGTTAAGTATACTTTAAATATTCATAGGTTTTATGGTCTTTCCTTGCCCACATTCAATTGTCAAAATTTCATTTCATCCAACCGTCTAAATTGAAAACGGGTCTATGCCTAAGGGTCTCCAAGATACTGTTTGATGCTATAAAAAATCGACAGCAAGTGAATTGTATCACTTGCTGTCGTTAAATGACTTCATAATTTTTTTTACAAATTAACCTTTATCAATCTGGTCTTCGTATAGTACCCTGCACTTTCAAGAGTCTTCTTAGAATTGTGGTTATAGAACCAACAACCAGCTATAGGTGTATATTGTTCTGACTTTAACATTTCAATAAGACTTATAATTGTGCTTCTTCCAAAGCCTTTTTCCCGGTGGGCATCTAAAACAAACATGCCCGTACTACCAACCTTCTTATATAACTTACTTTTTTCAATGATGCCAAATGAAACCACTTCTTCTTTATAGTAACCTATATAGAGTTCCTTATCTTCAATTTGCTTGTCCACATCGTCAAAAAAATCTCCTGAGTCCTTCTTAATCATTGCTTTGTCCTTGTCTGTGGCAAGTTTTAATTGAAAATCATCTCCTACCTTGTCAGGGCTATAAGTCTGGTCTGACAAAGTGAAGAAATAGGCCTGTGTTTCTACACTTTTAGGTCGGTCAAGGGCATGAGACAAGAATATCTCATCAGACGAACAAACGTAGGCATGGGTGACTTGTTCCCCTCGTCTGGCTATTTCAAAGAGGTCTTGTCCAAACCGTCTAAACTTGTCGCACACATAAAAATGTGAGAGCAGATGGCTGTCTTTTACCGCGAATGTGCCTGCAATCTCTCCTTGATACTCTATTTTATAGAACCTGGACTTAAGAATACACGACTCTAGGAATGAATCCATTAATGAGCGCTGCTGGTCAAGGCTCAAAACAAGGTAACTCTCAATATCCTTAAAAGAAACTTCTTTCACTTTAAATTTCATGTACATCCCCCTTTTTATTTATAAAACAAGGGTAACACAATATCTATATACATTCAACTTTTTCAAACGATAAACTTAATTAACCAAACACAAAGTGCCCCTTGACCGTAAACAGAACAAGGGGCACTTTGTCATAGATTTGACTAGAGTATTAACGAGTTCTAAGTGTTCAGGCCCTACACCTAAACACACACTCTTCTATATTATTGAAGCATAACAATGGATTTTACTTTTCCTGTGCCAGCTTTTCAATAAGCATTTCCTTAGCCATTCGCGGATTGGCTTGTCCTTTTGTCGCCTTCATAATCTGGCCCATTAAGAATCCAATAGATTCTGGACGACCAGAATGATAGTCTTCTACAGCCTTAGCCTGATCTTTTAAAACTTGAGTGAGAATATCATCTAGGGCATCAGCGCTGTTGTTTTGGCGCAGTCCCATCCTTTCAATCAAATCAATCGGGTCTTCATCGTGCTTAACAAGAGCCTCAAAAACCTCTTTTGCCGCTGTGACACTAACAGTGCCTTCGTCAACGAGCTCGATAAGTTTTGCCAAGTGCCCTGGTTTAACAGGAATGTCTTGACTCCCTAGCGCCTTAACCAATCTTAATCCTTCCACCACAACCCAGTTTGAAGCTTTTTTGGGTGATGCGCCGTACTCGACAACTTTCTCAAAATAATCCGCAATATATTTTTCAGAAATGAGGACTTCAACTTCTTGTGAAGTCAATTCATAGACATCGTGAAAACGTAGTCGCTTTTCATCTGGCAACTCAGGAAGGGAATGATGGGCCGCTTCAATTTGAGATTTCTCAAGAATAATTGGTGGCAAATCTGGTTCTGGGAAAAATCTATAATCATGGGCATCTTCTTTTGTACGCATGGTCATGGTTCTTCCTTTTGCAGCATCCCACTTTCTCGTTTCCTGCTTTATTTTATGACTCTCGCCGAATCTTCTTAAGTCCGACTGGCGTTTATATTCTTTTTGCAGGGCCTTTCCAACTTCTTTAAAACTGTTCAAGTTTTTAATTTCCACCTTAGTGTTCAGTACATTTTCACCATGATCTCGTATGGAAATATTCGCGTCACAGCGAAGGGAACCTTGCTCCATCCGACAATCAGAGATTTCGGAATACTGAAGAATGGACTTTAGGGTTTTAAGAAAAGCCACAGCTTCTTCAGCGCTTCGAATATCAGGCTCTGAAACAATTTCTATCAGGGCAACGCCTGATCTATTATAATCCACCAGTGAAACGCCATCATCTGTATGGATCATCTTCCCTGGATCTTCTTCAATATGAATTCTTGTAATGCCCACAGTTTTCTCTTGCCCATCAAGATCAAATTTGATCTGACCTTTTTCACATATAGGCATGTCATACTGTGAAATCTGATAAGCCTTTGGCAAATCAGGATAAAAGTAGTTTTTTCTATCGGTCTTGTTGGTCATGCTGATGTCACAATCCATTGCAATTCCGGCCTTTATAGCCAGCTTTACCACATCTTCATTTAGAACGGGGAGTGTACCAGGCATGCCCATACATATGGGACATACATTTGTATTGGGAGCAGCTCCAAATGTTGTCGGACACCCGCAGAATATTTTAGATTCTGTATCGAGCTCAACGTGAATTTCTAGACCTATAACCGCTTCATAGCTCATTATGCTCCCTCCCTTTCGTAGGCTGTCTTACAAAGCCCAAGCTTTGATTCTAAATCATAAGCTATTCGTAAAATAGTAGATTCTTCAAGTTTTTTTCCAATGAGTTGCATGCCTATCGGTAGGCCCGCTTGACTCATACCACACGGCATAGCAAGGGCTGGCAAGCCCGCCATGTTGATATTAACCGTATAAATGTCCGCCATATACATGGCCAATGGGTCATCCGATTTCTCTCCTATATTAAATGGGAGAACTGGAGATGCGGGACTTAAAACAGCGTCATAGTCTTCAAACACCTTGTCAAAGCAGCTTCCATTGTTTTCCGGTACTGCATGGCTTTTTTATAGTATGCATCATAGTAGCCACTGGAAAGGGCGTAAGTTCCTATCATAATTCGGCGCTTAACCTCTTCACCAAAGCCTTCTGAACGCGACTTAATCATAAGTTCATCCACTGTGTCATAGTCTTGTGTGCGATAACCATAGCGAATGCCATCAAATCTTGCCAAGTTTGAACTCGCCTCCGCACTGGCTACAACATAATAGGCTGATAGGGCCGCATCTTCAAGAGGCAGACTAACATAGTCAACTGTAACACCAAGAGCTTCTAATGCTTTGGCTGCCTGTAAAATACTTGCCTTAATTTCAGGGTCCAGTCCTTCACCAAAGTATTCTTTTGGAATAGCGACTTTTAACCCCTTAGCTCCCGATTTTACGAGTTCAATAAAATCTTTTTCCAAAGAGCTATGAAGACTGGTTCCATCGTAACGATCCATGCCGGCAACAGCTTCAAAAGCAGTGGCTACCTCCTCAACACTTGGTGCGATAGGTCCAATTTGATCAAGTGATGACCCATAAGCTATGAGGCCATATCTTGACACACGACCATAGGTTGGCTTAAGACCAACAGCCCCGCAAAAGGCTGCTGGCTGACGGATTGAGCCTCCAGTGTCAGAACCAAAACTAATTGGAACCATGCCCGCAGCAACCGATGCAGCTGCACCACCCGATGAACCTCCTGGAACCTTGCTTAAGTCCCATGGATTTTTGTCTTCTTATAATAGGAGTTTTCTGTAGAAGATCCCATTGCAAATTCATCCATATTTGTCTTTCCAACAATAACCGCACCTGCAAGCCTAAGCTTTTTACAACAGTGGCATCATATGGTGGAAAAAATCTTCAAGCATTTTGGACCCACATGTAGCTGGTACGCCTTTAAGACAGATATTGTCTTTTATAGCGACTGGAATACCATCTAGTGGCCCCAAAGACTGTCCCGCCTCACGCCTTTTATCTGAAGCTTTTGCATCTTCAAGGGCACTTTCCTTTGTCAAACTTAAAAATGCCCCTATGCTTTCATCTACATCTTCTATTCTTTTATAAACAGCTTCCAGAAGTTCTACAGAAGTGAACCGCCCCTCTGTGAGTCCTGATTGCATATCTTTAATTCTTAGTCCCTTAAGCTCCATAACTGCCTCCTTAATCGACAACTTTTGGTATTTCGATATATCCATCACGCATTGTCTTGGCATTTCTTGTAAGTGCCTCAATATCTTCAAACCTATGGACATCATCTGACCGCAGCACCGATTTTTTTCCTTCAAGGTCATTGATATCAACATCCTCTAATTTGACATCTGCAAGATTATGAAAATGATCCATAATTTTTATAAAGTCTTCTTTAAAGGCTTCGTGCTTGTCTTCATCTATTTCCAGCTTGGATAGCTTGGCTATATACTTAACCGTTTCTTTCGTAAATTCCATATTGTCCTCCTTATGGTGTGACCCTGTTCAAATCTCTTGGAAGAATTGTTGCATGCCTAATGTTGTCAAGGCCTAGAATCATCATGGTGATTCTTTCAAGACCGATGGCAAAGCCACCATGTGGAGGCATGCCATATCTAAAACTTTCAATATAAAAATCAATGGCTTTTGGATCTATACCAGCGTCTTCAAAGCTTTTCACCAACATTTCGTAGTCATGGATACGTTGACCGCCCGTTGTGATTTCAAGGCCCTTGAATATAAGGTCAAAACTCTTTGTCATACCCTCATGGTCCTCGTCCGGCATTGTGTAGGCTGGTCTTTTTGCCGCAGGATATTTTGTTAGGAATACAAAGTCAGATCCGTATTCTTCTTTTATGAATTTAGCTAGTATTTTTTCTCCATCTGCATCTATGTTGCCTTTTGGAGACGGATGTCCGAACTCTTCAAGTAAGAGATCTCTAGCTTCTTCAAGTGGCATACGTGGAATCTTATCGATCTTTGGCAGGTCCACTTTAAGAAGTTCAAGTTCAGCCTGACATGATTTTTCAAGATGACTCAAAATGAACTTTAAAAGATCTTCTTCTAATTCCATGAGATCATATTCGTCGTCTATAAAGCCCATTTCAACATCTAACTGACGTACTCATTGAGGTGTCTCCATGTGCTGTGGAGTTCTGCCCTATAAGCGTGCCCAATTTCAAAGACTCTTTCAAAGCCCGCTCCAACCATCATTTGCTTGTAAAACTGTGGACTTTGAGCCAAGAATGTCCTCTTTCCAAAATAGTCCACTGTGAAGACCTCTGATCCACCCTCCGTTTCACTGGCAATGATCTTAGGTGTGTGAATTTCAGCAAAGGACTGGCTTCTTAAAAACTGACGAAAGCCTTCTACAATTTCTGCTTGAACTGTGAAAATTGCACGTCTGTCTGCACGACGCATGGATAAATGTCTGTGATCTAGTTGCTTCTCAAGTGTTGCATCAATATCCCTGCCGTTAATCGCAAAAGGCAGTAGATCGTAATGCGCCTTACCTAGAACCTTCAAGTCCTTTACGACAACTTCAACCCCCATCGGTGCTTTGGGGTTCTTGCCAACAAGGCCCGATACTTCTACTGTGGTTTCGTGGGCAATAGCTTCAAGCATTTCGCCTTCATCGATAACCAGTTGAACAAGACCAGATTTATCTCTTAATATAACAAAGGCAAACCCCTTCATTTTTCTTATTTTATGAATCCAACCCTTTACTGTAACGCTCTCATCTGCCATGTCTTTCAAGTCTTTTACAAATAGCTTTTTCATCATTTTGCCTCCTCAAATCATCTCTTATTGATACCGCACTTGATTGACATTCGAATTGAGATCGACAAGTTCTTTATTTGAACACAAAAAAACCTTTCGTCTCAGTGAAGGAGAATATTCTCCTACACTGGGACGAAAGGTTATATTTACACTTCCGCGGTGCCACCCAAATTGGCTGTTAAGCCCACTTTATCAGTACGGAGACGGCTTAATCTGTCTCGATACCTACCAAGATCTAACGGTTTGGTTCCGTCCAAGTCTACTTATACGTCCAGCTTCAAATGATAAAGCCTTTGTACTTTCGGTTGGAAGCTCAGAGATGTTCTTCACGATTTTATCCAGCGCTAGACTCTCACCATCTCTAGCTCGCTCATGCTTTCTTAAAAGCGTTACTCTTCTCATCGTTGCCTTTCGAATGTTTATTCAAGATTTGACTCTATGTTAGTCCATATAAAATATTCTGTCAACACATTTTTCAATATTCTTTTTACAAAAGTTACGATTATGACATATTTTAAAGAGAATTTTTACAGCTACGAACAGCTTACAACCATTCATTTCACTTTATTTTCGTAATTAGAGATGAACTTTTTTCTATTTTTAAAATTTTTTTTTCTCGCTGGAAGCTTCCAACTCTCATTGGATCATTTTGAAAATCGTTTTCCCCTTTTATGAATATTCATTACACCATATGCATCAATAGTCACCAAATGACATTGTCCCCATTCTCTCAAATATCATCATGCTCTTTTTATTATTTTCAAACATCACCCCTGGTTCTTTGCCTTAATATATGCTCTCACCTCTTAATCAATCCAGGTCATCAATAAGCTTCATTTGATTTCTCAATGTCAGTTGAATTTCTTGAATATCCAGCGGCTTAAAAATGTAGTCCACCCCACCTAAACGCATGGCCCTATGCATTTCATGACGTTCCTCCATAGAGGCTAGAAAGACAATAGGCACTTTGCCTCTTGTGTCCAACTCACTGAGTTTTGCTATAAAATCAAAAGCTCGACCTTCTTTTAAGATCACATCAAGAACAATAAGTTTTACATTCTGAGTTTCCAGAGCTTTAAAGGCCTCTGTAAAAGATGTGGCCACATGAATATCCCACGCATGGCCCAGTGCTTCTTTGAAAACATCTATGTTCATTGGATTGTCGTCAACAATCAATATTTTCTCCATTTTACTTCCCCCCCTGGATTTGTCACCTTCTTTAAACATTCATACCCTTACGACATATAAAATCCCACTCAAGAGCCTTCTCTTTATAAACCAAGATATATCCAACTATCTCTATGGTGATATTGCACAGCTTCTGCTTTAATTCAATTCTATGGGGTAAAAATATTGTGGTCAGACCAGGAGGGATACTATGACAAGAAATAAAAAAAGCACAGAACAAGTTCTTCTCAAGGAACTTGAAGCACGAATACTTACAGGACAAATGAGTCCAGGGGACTTTTTACCTTCAGAGAGAAACTTGGCTGATGAGCTAAAGATCAGCAGACCAGTGGTTCACAATATTCTTATTCGTCTTGAGGAACGCGGTCTCATTCACATTATACCCAGACAGGGTGCTCGGGTGATTGATTATAAAAAGTATGCTCCCCTTTCACTTATTAATGGCCTAGTGGACTGTTATGGCCGCGAAATCAGTCATTCCAATCGGGATGCTATTATAAATTTATTAAAAGGGCATACGGATATGATTATTGCTGATATTTCAAGGTCTGAGTATAAGGCCAAACTTGAACTGGTTAAAGATGCACTGGCTGAAGCCATGCGTGAAAAGGATAAGTGCTTAAGGGCTGAGGCCTTCGTAAACCTTTATAAAACTTTGGCCCAGGCCGCTGTTAATCCTTTTTATCTGGCATTTGTCAACTCTTGTGAGAAAGCCCTGCGTGATATAGGTGTTGAACTGGTTGAACGGGATTCGGCTTACCATACACTTCTTAGGCTCTTTACCAGCCTGCTTCATCAGCTTAAAACAAACAAGGAAGAAACCGCCTATGCACTTAATGAAACTATATTTCAACTCATTTTTGATATTTGGCAGTAAAGTCACTTATATAGAAATGCCCATCTTTATTAGAGCGTCTAGGCTCTTAAGATGGGCATTTGATTTTACATTATACTGTTTTTGCTTTTTCAATCAATTCATCCGGCATAAAGCCTTTAAATTGAGCCTTGTATAATTTTGTATAAAGTCTATTGTTTTTAAGAAGCACATCATGACTTCCCTTTTCCTCAATGCCTTTATCCGTGAGGACAACTATTTCATCTGCTCCACGAATGGTTGAAAGTCTATGGGCAATCACAATGGTTGTCCTGTCTTTAGAAAGTTCATCCAGAGCCTCTTGAATCTTTATTTCTGTCTCATTATCTAGGGCTGACGTGGCTTCATCAAGAATAAGGATGGACGGATTTTTCAGAAAGACTCTGGCAATAGAAATTCGCTGTTTTTGTCCGCCTGAAAGCATTACACCTTTCTCCCCAACTTGGGAATCATACCCTTCAGGAAGGTTCACTATAAAGTCATGAATCCGAGCCTTCTTCGCCGCACTGATTATTTCTTCATCAGTGGCCCCAATTCTTCCGTAGGCAATATTGTCACGAATGGTCCCCGTAAAAAGAAAGACCTGCTGTTGAACGATCCCAATATGTCTTCTCAAATTTGATAGTTTAAAGGTGCGGATGTCATGACCGTCTATTGTGATAGCGCCCTTTGAAACATCATAGAATCTTGGGAGCAGATGACTGAGCGTCGTCTTGCCTCCCCCGGAAGGTCCAACAAGGGCAAGGGTCTTGCCCGACTCTATCTTGAGGTTCATATTCTGAAGAACCTTGGTGTCATCATTTTCGTACTGGAATGTGACATTTTCAAATGCAATATTGCCATCTATAATATCAAAAGCCACAGCTTTTTCATCGTCCTCTATATCAGGTCTTGTATCCATGATTTCAAGGAAACGATCAAAGCCTGTCATACTTCTTTGGTATTCTTCTACGAATGTCACCAGGCGTCTTACTGGATTCATAAAGAAATTGACCAAGAGCATAAATGCAAGAAGGGACCCCACATCCATCTGTTCCTGTATAACCAAATAGCCTCCATATGTAAGAACCGTGGTGTTTAAAAGGCCGATCATAAAATTTATACCTGTTACAAAATCCGCAATGGCCTTAAAAGCAACTTTCATACTGTCTCTGTAACTCGTGTTGCCTTCATCAAATTTCTTCTTTTCAAAATTTTCATTGGCAAAGGCCTTTACCACACGTATACCCGCCAAGCTGTTTTCCAAGTTGCCATTGATTTCGGCAATCCGCTTTCTTAGTTCTGCAAACGCAGAGGACATACCCATTCTTTTCTTTATGGCAAATGTCAGCATAATAGGAATAAAAACCACTACAACCAGTGCCAATTTCCATTCGTATGACATCATGATTCCAACAGCACCTATAAACATTACCAGAGATATAAACAAATCCTCTGGACCATGGTGGGCAAATTCAGAAAGTCTTTCTAAGTCATTGACGATCCGTGACATAATCTGTCCCGTCTGATTCTTATCGAAAAATGAGTGCGGCAAGGTTTGAATGTGATTAAAAATATCTTTTCTTAAATCATACTCGATCCGTGATCCCATCACATGACCCCAGTAGTTTATAAAGTAGCCGAAGCCTGCTTGAAGAATATAAACCACAACAAGGGCAACTCCAATTTGCACGACCTTGTCAAGACGGCTCTCGACGATAACATCATTAACCATTGTCTTCGACAGAACTGGTAGTATCAAATCCAGTGATGATAATGCAAAAGCGCAGAATAAGTCAATTGCAAATAATGTTTTATGAGGCCTGTAGTATTTAGTAAAACGTTTAATCTTTTGAAAATCCATAGTCATTCCTCCCTCATAATAAATAAAATTATTTCGTGTACCAAAATAATAATACGCCCTCCTCTATTCTGGGTCAAGATTTAGTAGAGGATTGTAATGAGACTGAAACATTAAAATAAATTGAACGAATACGTGTTTGACTATTACTTTCAGACTCTGTCTTTATTTTTTATAAAACCCTATGATGGCTGATTTTCCGGGTATATAGCTAAAAAGGAGGTGCATGTATGTTTAATAAAATAATAGTTCCTGTGGATGGTTCTGAAACCTGCTTCAAAATATACAAGTTGGTACAGGATTTCTATAACACCTATAATGCTGTTTCCGTCCTCGTCAACGTGGACGAAACCAACCTCATACAGAATTACGTGTCTTATCCAGCGCCTGGACTTACTATACAAGTTGATGGGGCACAACGCTCAGCAAAAATACTCGAAGAGGCCTGCAAGAATCTTGATATTCCAGACACCCACTTAAAGCTCGTAAGTAGAAGTGGCGATCCGGCAAGCACCATAATCGAGGTGGCTGAGGAAGAAAATGCTGATATGATTATAATATGCACCCATGGTCTTGGAGCCATGAAACGTTTTCTACTTGGAAGTGTCACAGACAAGGTTGTGCATCATGCCAAGGTCCCAGTGCTGATTATGAGAGATTGTCATATTGAAGATGAAGTGGAATAATCAAAAGCCTGGAAGGGATCATACCCTTTCCAGGCTTTCTCTTACTCATCCAGCAAAAATAAATGCTGTCCATTGTCTTTTAACCACTTGCGTTTGATCTTGTAATCGGGCAAGTGGTTTTCAACCAAAGCCCAAAAGTCTTTTGAATGGTCCATATGGTAGAAATGACATAACTCATGAACAACAACATATTCTAATATGTCATCAGGTGCCATGGAAAGTCTCCAGTTAAAGTTTAAATTCCCCTTGGAACTGCATGAACCCCACCGCCTTTTCTGGTCTTTAATCTTTATGCGATTTGGCTGTATTCCAAGCCTCTTGATCCATATATTCACACAATGCTCTATGCGCAGACGGGTATTATTTGTGTAAAAGTCCCTTAGCATTTCCTTAATGACATTTTCATTGTCTTTCCATGTCTCTATAATATTCACATAAAGTATGTCTTCACATCTATATATGGGATAGGGACTGCCACTCTGTCCGATTTTTAGTGTTAGCCAATCCCCTGACTCTAAAACCTTCATTCCGTCTTCAATTTTAGTCTTCAAAGGTCGCTTCTCTAATACCAGCTTCCGTTTGTTTTCAATCCAGGATCTTTTGGACTCTATAACATCCTTAATCCATTCTCGACTTGAGTTTTAGGCGCCAAAACCCTCACTTGACCATCTGGTTTGATTTGAATTTCCAGTGTTTTTCTATTTCTATATTCAATGCTAATGCCTTTAAAAGCCTCTTTTGTCACTGTGTGTCCTCTACTTCCCGTTCCCAATCATAGTTTGCTCATTTCATATTAAAAAATTGAAAAATATCAAATTGTCTTTGCAATAAATATAGGGCTTGCTGTCACTTACTGCCCTCAACCATATAATAAATCATTCAAATGAATAATTCATGCACATTTACTGATTCATTAGATTTTCCCTTTTATAATGAGTATAATAATTAGTGAGACGAATGAAAAGGAGGAAATTTAATGAATGAAAATGTAAAATGGGTTATTGACACCAAGGTGAAACGAACTATGGACGCCCTTAACAAAAACAATATGGGGGCCTATTACGTTAAAAATGAGGAAGACCTTCATAAACTTCTTTCAGAACTCATTCCCTGTCAACAGACGGTGTCCTTTGGTGGCGCGATGACACTCTTTGAAACCAATACTCTAGACTGGTTACGAAAACAAGACTACAACCTTCTTGACCGATACAAAGATGGGCTATCCCCACAGGACATCAAACAAATCTATCGTGATGCCTTCAGCGCTGATACATACCTAACGAGCACGAATGCCATCACAGAAAATGGCGAACTATATAATGTGGATGGACGAGGCAACCGTGTGGCGGCAATGATTTATGGCCCTGACCAAGTGATTGTGATCACTGGAACCAATAAAATTGTTAAAGATCATGATGAAGCTGTTGAAAGAAATCGCCGAATGGCAGCTCCTGCAAACGTTAAGCGCCTTGACCGCAAAACGCCTTGTGCTAAGGTTGGTTACTGCATGGACTGCAACAGTCCAGACCGAATCTGCAATGCCTTTGTGACAATCAGCAAACAATTTGATAAAGACCGTATTAAGGTCATCTTTGTTGAAGGGGACTATGGCTATTAAACGAATATTGAATGTACACATACCACTATCCATAATGGATGGTTTCTAGTGAAAACATTTCTTTCGGCACGACCCTAGAATTGAAGTGAATCAAAAAAGATGGCAACAATGCTGTCTGGATGTCTGGCGTTCAAAATAGAACAATTCCCCTTCCAGACCATTTGGTCTATGAGAGATAATGGAATCAGTAGATTTTTGTAAACTATCTACATGAAGAAAATCAACCCCCGTGTTTTATTCTCAGTTTCTTATGGTATATATCAAATACATACAATTGATATTGATTTTCAACAACCATATATAGTTATGTAAGGAGGATATTCATGGCAAATACGAATTTATTCAATCAGAGATGCTTTGCCTGCTCTATTGATACACCCCTCTTGAGGCAGACAGCATACAAGACCTTATTAAGGAGCTTGAAGCTGGTTGGAAGGTTATAGACAATGAACGAATTGAACGTCAGTTCCGATTCAAGGATTTTAAGGGTGCCTTAGAGTTTGTTAACTTTGTAGGTGAAGTTGCTGAAGAAGAAGGTCACCATCCGATATAGAATTGGGCTGGGGCAAAGTCAAAATCAGCCTTATGACACATAAAATTAAAGGGCTTAGCAAAAACGACTTTATTTTGGCCTCTAAGATTGACCAGATTCCAAAGCAAAAAACCCTAATGAGCTACATGCCCTAAGGTCTGATTTAGAAAAAAACGCCTTCAAAGGGAGGATTTCCCCCTTTTGAAGGCGTTTATTCTTGGGCCTTTATTCTTGGGCTTTTGCCCCTTATTGTTTATAGACCACAAAGCAAATGGGATTTTATCTTTGGTCTTTTAACAGGCATCCACATTGGTAAATGCCTAGTCCAAATAGTCTGCCATGACTTGATTGGATACATCCAGACCATATGAGGTCAAGGTCAAATGATCATCCTTGAGTGTGACAAGCCCCTTGTCCACCTGGGTCTTTATCACATCTTGAAACTTGTCCTGCATTTTATATGAAAAACGCTTTTCAAACGCCTTCAGGTCTACCCCTTGACTCAGACGAAGTCCAAGCATGATATATTCAAAGGCCGCTTCTTCTTCAGTAATGAATTCTCTTGTCTCCACCGGTTTTTTACCCGCTTCTACCGCTTTTCTATACGCTTCAAAATCTGCATAATTACCTTCCCTGCAATTGTTCACATACCCATGGGCGGCAAGGCCTGCAGCAAAATAAGGGGCGCCTTTCCAGTAAACCAAATTATGACGACAAGCCTTATCAGGTCGCGCAAAATTAGAAATTTCATACTGTTGAAATCCCGCTTGTTTCAAGCGATTTATCAAAAAATGGTACATAGCTCGGTCTTCCTCTTCACTAGGAAGCCTAAGTTCCTTTTTATCCAGCATTTTCTCAAATGGGGTATCTTCCTCAATTTTCAAACTATAGGCTGAAATATGATCCGGCGAAAGGGACAAGACTTCATCCAGCGTTTCTTTCAAGTCCTCAAGTGTTTGATCTGGCAGGCCAAACATAAGATCAAGATTAATATTTGTAATGCCACTTTTTCTTATAATGTCAAATGACTCTTTAGCCTCTTGTGCGGTATGAATGCGTCCAAGTTTTTTCAGAAGATCATCATTCATACTTTGAACCCCCATCGACACTCGATTAACACCAATGGATCTCCAACACTTTAGGGATTCCAGTTCAACGGTTCCCGGATTGGATTCGATTGTAAACTCATCAAGAACATCCAGATTAAGTTGCTTGAAGGCAGGCGCCAAGTCTCTGTATTTCATTTACACGTAGTAGGCTAGGCGTGCCCCACCAATGAATATGGTTTCAGTTGCGGCCTGTCGTAGTCTTTTCCGACTAACTCAAGTTCTTTACATAGGGTTTCCATATATACTTGTCTAAATCCTTTATCACATGTAAAGGAAACAAAATCACAATAGGCACACTTTGTGCACAAAATGGTATATGAATGTATAAACTCTCTGGATTTTTCATTGTTTCACCTATCTTTCTCCTTACTCAAAACCCATTATATCCTACTTGGCTTCATTGACCAAAACCTTGTTGCTTTTAATCAATCCCAGCTCCTTTAGGGCCCATTTTATCTTATACGTATTACACTGGTTGAAGTAAGTTCCTTCAAGGTATAAACTCTAGTATGTAATGTGTAAGGTCTGGAGATTTATTCCCAGCCTAGAGTTGAAAAATTGTATTTTTTTAGTTATACTAAAAAGACAATATCGAATTTCGATATTACATTTGTTTAATCATCATTATCTTGCTTTCCTAGCATGACCTACCATTCAACATAAGGGAGTTAACACAATGATAGAGTATAAAAATATTGATTTAAAACTTGGTGATAAAGAGATATTCAAAGACTTTTCACTGAAAATTTCAAACGGTGAAAAGGTCCTTTTTAACGCCCCATCTGGCACGGGAAAATCCACACTCGTAAAAATGTTGCTTGGTTTTTTAAAACCAAACAAGGGCAGCATTCATCTTAATGGACAAACTTTAAGCAAAACGACTTGTCACAGCATTCGGTGCCAGTGTGCTTATGTCAGCCAAGATGTCGATTTGCCCGAGTTATCTATCCAAGATCTTCTCGACCGTATTTTTGATTTCAAGTGCAATCGAAATCTTGTCTGTCATCAGTCAGATATTGAAAAAACCTTGGATTTTTTTGACCTCGCCCCATCCACCATACATCAGAATGTGAAGGATCTTTCTGGTGGGGAAAGACAAAGGCTTGGTTTGGCCCTATGTCAGTTAATGGACAGGCCTATATGGCTTCTTGATGAGGTCACTTCCGGTTTGGATAAGACCTTAAAACATAAGGTCTACAATATGGTCATGGAAAGCGATAAGACAGTTCTAATTATTTCCCATGACGACATTTGGGACAACCAGTCCATTAGAAAAGTGAGGTGGTAAGCATGGAAACTGTTCAAATTTCTTATTTGGGTCTAGGACTCCTGCTTCTTTTGTTGGTTCCTCTTGGTGCAATGAATCGCTATTTGGAACTTCCACTTAATCGACGAATGGTTTATGTCACAATACGTATGCTTATACAGTTAACACTGGTTGGTCTTTTCCTCCAGTATCTTTTTGACATAAATAATCCTTTACTCAATGCCTTATATTTACTGGTTATGATTTCAGTGGCCCTCTTTTCAGCCCTAAAAAGCACACAACTGACTTTTAAAAAGGTTGGACTTCCCCTATTTTTGGCCTTTATTATTCCAAACGTCCTTCTTATTCTCTATTTTAATGTCATTGTTGTACAGCTTGAGGCACCCTTTGATGCCCGCTATTTTATTCCCATTGGCGGTATGCTCATGGGAAATTCCCTATCTGGCATAGTTGTTGGGCTTAAAAGATTTTATGATGCCATTAAAGAGGATCAGAAAACCTACTTCTATACCCTGGCTCTCGGTGCAACTCGACAAGAGGCTTTAAAGCCCTACATACAAAATGCACTCACTACGAGCATTAGTCCCACATTGGCTTCACTAGAGACCATTGGACTTGTACACTTGCCGGGTATGATGACAGGACAAATTCTTGGTGGATCATTTCCTATTGTTGCTATTCGCTATCAAATGGCCATAATGATCGCCATACTTGCCATTCGATATACCAGTACTTTTCTAGCAATACGTTTCACATCAATGAAAACTTTTAACGATTATGATGTGTTAGAAATATAGTCTAGGCGCCTTTAAATTATGTACAACTATAAAAGCCGCGAGCATGCTCGCGGGCTTTACTAATATTTTTGTGATGTGTCTAGCTTTCTTCATCAAATTTGAGGACTGACAAGAAGGCCTGTTGAGGCACTTCCACATTCCCCATTTGACGCATACGCTTCTTACCTTCCTTCTGCTTGGCAAGGAGCTTTTTCTTTCTGGAAATATCACCACCATAGCATTTCGCCAGAACGTCTTTACGAAGTGCTTTGATCGTAGAACGTGCAATTACTTTGTTGCCAATAGCGGCCTGAATAGGAATAACGAATTGGTGTCTTGGAATAACATCCTTCAGACGTTCACAAATTTGACGACCTCTGTACTCCGCTTTTGTCTTATGGACAATCATTGAGAAAGCATCAATATTTTCTTTATTAAGAAGAATATCTAGTTTCACAAGATCTGACTCCATGTAGCCCTTCACTTCATAATCGAGAGACCCGTAGCCACGTGTCTTTGTCTTTAGAGCATCAAAGAAATCATAAATAACTTCATTCAGCGGTAAATCATAGTGAAGCATGACACGGCGTTCATCTAAGTAATCCATATGAATCATGCTGCCTCGTCTTTGCTGACAAAGTTCCATAACGTTACCAACATACTCACTTGGAATGAATATCTTGGCGTCTACCATTGGCTCTTCCATCATAGAAATTTCCGTCTGCTCTGGAAGGTTGGATGGATTCTGGACAAAGACCACTTCTCCATCCGTCTTTGTAACTCTGTATATAACCCCTGGTGCTGTTGCAATAATATCCAGGTCAAATTCTCTTTCTAGTCTTTCTTGCATAATTTCAAGGTGTAATAAACCAAGGAAACCACAGCGGAATCCAAAGCCTAGGGCCACCGATGTTTCTGGTTCGAATGTAAGAGCCGCATCATTTAGTTGAAGCTTCTCAAGAGCGTCACGGATGGCATCAAAGCTTTCACCTTCTGCAGGATAAAGACCACAGAACACCATTGGTGTTGCCTTTTTATAACCTGGCAATGGCTTCGGTGTTGGGTTATTCTTAAGCGTGATGGTATCACCAACCTGACAGTTCTTAACATCTTTAATGGATGCTGTGATATAACCTACATCACCAGCTTGAAGCTTGGGCTGTGGCAGTGGACCAGGTGTATAAACACCAACTTCAGCCACTTCGAATGTCTTTCCAGAGGACATCATTAGCATTGTATCGCCTTTTTTGACTTCTCCATCAAAGACACGTACAGATGCAACAACCCCCTTGTAGCTGTCATAAACAGAATCAAATATCAGGCATTTTAAAGGGGCCTTTGGATCGCCTGTTGGCGATGGAACAGACTTAACTATAAGCTCTAATACGTCTTCCATATTGATGCCAGATTTTGCAGAAACTTCTGGTGCGTCTTCCGCAAGAATACCTATAACATCTTCAATTTCAGTTTTAATTTCAGCCGGCCGAGCGCTTGGAAGATCAATCTTATTTAAAACAGGTAAGATTTCCAGACCCTGTTGATCCGCCAGATGTACATTGGCAAGTGTTTGGGCTTCTACGCCTTGTGAGGCATCAACGACGAGAATCGCCCCCTCACAGGCTGCAAGAGACCTTGAAACTTCATAAGTGAAATCGACATGACCCGGTGTATCAATCAGATTGAGTATATACTCTTCACCATCGTTTGCCTTGTATATAAGTCTTGTTGTATTCAGTTTGATCGTAATACCACGCTCACGCTCTAGATCCATCGTGTCCATGATCTGTGCCTGCATTTCACGCTCTGTCAACAGGCCAGTCTTTTCAATAAGTCTATCTGCTAAGGTAGACTTGCCATGGTCGATATGAGCGATGATACTAAAGTTACGAATCATATCTTGACGATTCGACATTGTGCATCCTCCTCTTATTCTATATATCAAGCATTAAGATTTATCATTTTAATAACTGCTTCAATATTACTCTTACACTCATTTATGTGTACAAACACATTTTGCGCTTGCATCTTTGAACCTTGCGCTTTGCGAAAGCTTCTACGCCTTAAATGAAAGAACAATAAAACAAGTGCACCACATAAATCATCCTTTGAGGTGCACATTCTGATATATTATATCATAAAGCATGGCTGAACTAAATACCCCCACATTAAGATTTCTTATTAATAAGAAGAGAAAGAGACCATGTCGTTGTCTGACTATTTTGAAATGAATTATTTTGGTCCAACCAAGACATTATGCTTGTTTTCAGCATGAAAGAGTGTTATAATTCTTTTTGTTGACTATTGACCTTCATACAATACGCAAGGCAGGCTATCTACTGACTTGTACATGATCTAAGGGGTCAAATGAAAGTGAGGTGAAAAACAAATGGCTAATATTCAATCTGCAAAGAAGAGAATCAAGGTTATCTCTAAGAAAACTGAGCTTAACAAATCTCGTAAATCTGCACTTAAGACTGCTGAAAAGCGTTTCCTAGAAGCTATCGAAGCTGGTGATAAAGCTGTTGCAACTGAAAAGTTCAACACTGTTCAAAAGCTTGCTCGTAAGGCTGCTGAAAAGAACGTGATTCACAAGAACGCAGCATCTCGTAAAGTTGCTCGTCTATCTAAGAAGCTTAACACTCTTGCATAATCACCCTCTAATGATTAAAATGCGAGTTGAGCTTCTTACTAAGCGTCTGATCAGATCAATCAGAATGCCCTTAATAAGGAGAATTTGATTCCCCAATTCCCTTGTTATAAATTTGAATTCAGATTTATAATGAACAAGCGCACGATTGCAAACGTGCGCTTTCCGTCTTTTTTGAGAAGAAAAAGCACTATGTATTCGGGAAATGGTCATACCTTATTAATAAATAAATTGGATATTGTATATCTCTTGCATAATGTACTGAGCTCTACTCTATCTATAATTATGCCAGATAATCCAGCACCAATCTTTTATAGATTGGTGCTTTTTATATTTCACTCGCTTGAAAAATTTGAATTCACAATACTACCTTTTCAAAGTTCTCATCATATTTTTTCTAAATGCTTTCATAAAAAGCCAGATCAATACACTTTATAATACAGATAAATGACCTATTTTATTCTTATTACAATGCTTTTACTTCCTATTAGCACTTCTTTTTTTTCTTATTAAAACAAATTAAATTCCTCTATTGAAGCATTCATCACATTATGTCAATATAAGGGCAATATCTGCATTTTTTTATAGACTAATATTGGAAACTGCTATAAAGTCAATCTCGATAAATGCATTTACATTATATGGTACAGGCCTTTACCAATTCATCTCACAATCAAATATTGATACCCACAGGAGGGGACACCATGGCTACAAATTTCAAAAAAAAGAATCGCAGCATTTTCACTAGCAGCTATGCTAACAATCGGTGCAACAGGTGGCGTTTATGCAACATCTTATTCTTCATCAATGAGCATTGGAGAAAACAGCACATTAACAGGTAAAACAAGATCTTACAAGGGAGATGCTCATAAAATCAAAATTAAAATCTCCAGCCGTGGATACAACTGCGGGAGCGGTCTTGAATGTAAAACTTATCTATATGAGAGCAAATGGGGCTCAGATACAAAGCATGGATACAAAAAAATGAGTATGCCAGATGTAGGTAGAACTTACTCTATGAGCACTCGGGAAGTACCTGACGGAAAATTTTTCTACTACTTTACAAACAGAAATGTACGCTACAAAGACGCCTTTAAAAGCAAAAAGGTAACTATGTCAAGCAAATAAGCAGTGGATTTGTCCTCGGGTTCTAAATTACGAATCCGGGGACTTCACTCTATTTCTATTTATTATATTTATGGCTTAAGCTTGTTTTGAATATTTGAAAGCAGGAAAAATCAACTATTATAAGGAGTAACATATGAGTGCAATACTCAAACTTGAAAACATATGCAAGCAATACGATAACATTGTTGTACTTGATAACTTAACCTTGAATATTGAACTGGGGAAATTCCATGTTATTATGGGCCATTCTGGATCAGGTAAAACAACCTTGATGAATATATTAGGTCTGCTTGATAAGCAAACTCAAGGTTCTATTCAGTATAAGCATGAAGAAATTGGACAGTTCAGTGAAAAAAAAGAAGTCTAAAATTCGAATGAAAGAAGTGGGATTTGTTTTTCAAGAGTTCTACTTAAACAATACATTAAAAGCTTATGAAAATGTTATGATTCCTATGTTTATAAATCCGGAATACAAGACGAAAGACCTAAAAAAGAGAGCCATAGATATTCTTTCATCATTAGGCCTCGGTGAGCGAATAAATCATTTCCCCAAAATGCTTTCTGGAGGTGAAAAGCAACGTGTTGCAATTGCTCGGGCACTGGCAAATGATCCTACCATCATTCTAGCAGATGAGCCTACTGGCAATTTAGATAAATCAAGCGAATCTATTGTCCTTTCAATACTGAAAGACCTGAGTTTATCTGGCAAAGCAATTGTTGTTGTTTCTCACACCCCAGAAGTCCTAAAATATGCCGACGTGATCTATGAAATGAAGGATGGACAGCTTGTTGAGGTGAAACATGAAACTTAAAGATCGCATTCGACTTGCCAAAAAGAGTATCTGGGGGCGCAAAGGTGAATGGGTAAAAATAACATTCGTTCTTTTTGTTGCAACTGTTGTTATCCTAGCCACTAGTGGTATTTGTTTGTCATTTTATAAGTATGCCGACGAGTATATATTGGGGTCACCTACTTTTAGGTCAATACTTGTTTGTGGTGATGCATCAGATAAAAATACTATAGAACGAACCTTACGAGATGTTGCTTCTAGTAATGAACATATCATCAATGTTGAAGAAGAGGTCTGGGGAGTTATGGTTGAGGTTGATGAACCCTTACAATATGTGCCTCCAGAATTTGATACTTCCCATAGACGTTTTGGCCAAATCAGTTTACAAGATAATGGCTATTATGATGAACGCTATCTTGTGGATGGTCACTGGATGAAAAGTGACGCAAGCAATGTAGGAATAATTCCAAAGCAATTCAGCTTTATTGGAGAATCTGAAGATCTTGTCAGTACTAATTTCACATATATTGACGGAGCCAGTTTAATTGGTAAGAAACTTACAACACATTACTATACATATAAGGAAAGTGAAGATTCGCTACAAAGGGATTTGGAATTTGAATATACCTTTACGGTTATAGGTACATTTGACAACATAGCAGCTAATGCTATGTCTTCAACAGTTGTTATTCCATATAAGGATTTAAGCCATATTTACCATCAGCAAGAATCCCATGCTGATGATGTTGGAAGTGTTGGAATTGCATATAGGGCGATTATTGATGATAAAAACAATGTTAATAATGCACTTGCGCAAATCAAAAAACGCCTATAGCAATGACCTTTATTTGAGTATTGATGTCTGTTCAACCCCAGGAAAACTATTCGATATTACATATATGATCGAAGGTGCAGGCATAATGTTTAGCAGGGGACTATTTTTGCTCAGTCTATTCTTGATGCTACTGATGATTCACAAATCAATAAAGAAGCGCACAAATGAAATTGGAGTTTATAAAGCGATTGGCTATAGCAATACAGATGTGACGTTGAATATTTTGCTTGAGGTGCTGGGGCTTGGATTAGCTGTTTTTACTTTTTCTATGTTGACTAGTTTCCTCATTTTAAAAGGATTGGATCTACTTGTTGCTTTGAATACATCATTATTCTATAACAAGTTGCGGTTTCATTTTGATGGATCCACTATTATATACAGTCTTATATTGTGTACATTCATTCCTTTATTGAGCAGTCTGTATGGAATTATATTTGCCATTAAACTAGATCCAAAAGAATCCATTAGTAAGGTTTGTGATTGATATGACATTTAAAAAGTTGATGATGCTGTCCCGCTTAAACTTTCGATCGAACAGAGCCAATAATACCGTATATGTGCTAATTTTTACAATTTGCATCACTTTATCACTGATTACAATTTATTGTTCTCTTATTGCTAACTTTTCAATTGACTCTTATTTGAATCATTCTGAAGATGGTATTCGGTACAGGCAATTCATTCTTAAAACATATAGTTCTAAAGAAACTGTTTCCAGTATGCTAAATGATATTGATAATATTCAGTCCATTCAATACAACTTAGAAGGCTCACAAGAAATACTTATAACCACTAATGATTATGGCCACACAGATTCTGTCATTAATTATATTCAGTCAAAAAATCTGGGAACTGTTTTCAGAAAAAACTGAAGATATGATTGAGCTCTCAATAATTAACAACGTAAAGTACATTGGATCTATAAGTTTGTTTTTTGTTGCGATATTCATTATCATCGTTTTGAAAACCAACATTTCCCATTCAATTGAAGAAAGAGAATTTGAAATTGCTTTGTATATATCAACAGGCTATACAGAGTGGGTAGTTTCAACACTTTTATTTGTGGAAAACATTTTTCTATTAATAATAGCTTCTATTATAAGTCATCTATTATTTTCTCAAATCAATAATTTTATACTCACACCACAAATTCATCAACTGAGCATGAATTATTTGAATGTATCTCTCCCTGCATCCACAAACGCACCCTTCACACCTTTAACACTTGCGTGTATATTCATATCTATCGTCTCGATACTGCTATCTAAAAGCAAGATTAGTAAAATCTCCCCTTCCGAACTTCTTAAATCGTAATCCACTTAACACGCAAATAATTTTAACTTACCGCACACATAAAAAACACCCCAGTTTAAACATACATTTATACTGGGGTGTTTTTAGGATCATCTTATTATATTCAAGGCTCAATAACACCACTATTATTTCACCCTTTGATTCAGTTTTACCATTAACGTCTCTACAGCCAATCGTCCTTCATACTGGCCAGTTTTCATTGCGAACTCAGTTTCCTTGCAAGCGTTGAGCATCATGGTTAGCCGACCAACTGAAAAAGGTCTGATTTGTGCAGCATTCTTTTTAACCACAAATCCGGGCAATTTCAGTTTTGAAGATAGGGCAGATGGTGTATAGCCTTCATTCATGTAAATTTTGGTCTTAAGAAGCAATCTAAAATGACGGGTAATCATAGCCATGACCTTGATTGGCGGCTCCCCTTCTTGAAAGAGCTTATGACTGATTCGAAAAGCAACATCTGTTTTATTGCTCCCTAAAGCGTCCACCATATCAAATATGGATTTCTCTAAGGGTTTATCAATCATGGTTTCAATATCATTTGTTGTAATGCTGGTTCTTTCACCACAATAGCCCATGACCTTTTGAAGCATATTCATAACATCATGCAAGGTCTTATCAGACCCATAGTCAAGATATGCAGTCTGTTCTGTTAAAAAGTGAAGGGTACCAGGGTCGATCGTCTTGCCTGAATCAGCAATGACTTTTTTCATCCACTTTGGAAAACTTCGATCATCTAACTTACTAAATTCAACAGCCTTGCCTGACTTAGTCAAACTCTTATATAGTTTTTTTCGTTTATCCGGCTTCGCCGACCCTTCAAATATTAGAACCGTGCTGTCTGAAGGACTCTTTAAGTACTCAATGAGCGCCTCTTCCCAGGGTCCTGTCATCCTGTTCTTTGTTGCGTTGAAAAAAGGCGCATTTCTGACGAGCACAACTTTTTTATCATCAAAAAATGGAAGCGTTTCAGCGTTCCCCAGAACCTCATCCAGCTCGCAGGCCCCTCCGTCAAACACCGACCAGTTAAAGTCCTCATAAGCGACATTAATCAAATCCGCTTTTAGTTTGTCGGTGGCATGGTCCATTAAGTATTTTTCCGTACCATAAAACAAATAGACGGGTTTCAGTGTGTTTTTATCTAATTCTTTTATAAAATCTGTATATGACATAAGGGCCTCCAGTTATCCCGTTTCTTTTGTGCCTATCTATTGTACCATGTCTGACGATGGTATGTAAGCCACGGGATTATGTGAATTTCATCACCTAAAAACACCCGAATACATCCCTGCTTGTCATTCCTATATATACTGCTCTTATCTTTTATCCCCCCACACCTCTGAAGGGTATTCAGGGTCGTCGGCGCTGGATGACCAAAGTTATTCCTGCCCACTTGAATGATAGCGTATTCTGGCTGTACAGCCTTGATAAAAGACATGCTTGATGATGTTTTAGAACCGTGATGGCCAACTTTTAGAATATCCACATCAAGCCCTTCCCCCTTTGTCTTCCAATGGCTTAGTATTTCATGTTCACTTTCTTTTTCTATATCTCCGGTGAAGAGTATTTTCCGCTTTTTATATTCCATTACCAGTGCCAAAGACATATTGTTGGCCCCCATACGCCTTATTTTCCAACTTCCTTTAGGCGCCTTTAAATCAATTTGTGGCGGATGCAGAACTGTAAAATCCACGTCTCCCATTTTTAAACGGTCACCTTTTTTCAGCTGAATGAATTGCGTATCCGGATAAAGGCCTTTTATGTGATCAAGAACATCTTTTTTCTCTGTCAGGGCACCATAGTAAAAGGTCTCAATTCTGATAGCTCCTGCTATATTTTTAAAACCACTGATATGGTCTGCGTCTGGATGACTTAAAAAAACAGCGTCCAGTTTAGTAATGCCTTGTTTCAGAAGTATATCCAGTAAATCGGCCTTGTCTGGACCTGAATCAATAAGGATTTTTTGACCATCATTTCCATGGATCAGGATGGCATCCCCCCTGTCCCACATCCAGAAAATCAACTTTAAGGTTTCTATTTATAGGCAAACCACTTGTAGGCAAGCTAGTTAAAACGACTGTCACTATGAGTCCCAGCAAGCCGTTTCGGACAATTTGAAATTTATGATCTAAAAGCCATCCACGAAATCTAAAAGACAAGATCATGCAAGCGAAAAATTAGAAAAAAACATCCCTACTAATGGCGCGCTTGGAGAACCAAGAACCAATGTATTAAAAGGTAATTTCCATACTATAGCTGTTAAAGCCCGAAGACTGGCCAAGAAACTTTGACACATTAAAACAAACACGTCTCCCACAAGGGGCAGGGAGGCAAAGAGTAGGAATAAAATTCCACCAATGAGGACAAAGGGCATCAAGACTGCTGTTGGAACATTAAAAAATATGCCATATACATTGAGTCTATTAAAATGATACACCATCAAAGGTGTGAGCATACACTGAATAAAGATAGGAAAAAGAAGAAGATCAAGAGATTTAAAGGTCCCATACCTTTGTAGGTGTTGGCTTAGTTTCATATAAGCGCCAATGGAGAAAACTGCCCAGTAAGACAACTGAAAGCCCACATTCCACACCAAAAATGGGCTGATGGACATGGATAGTAAGGCCACAAAACCAAGAGCGTTTAGAATGTCGTACTTCCTCTTTGTAAAAATTGAAAACACATGGAGGCAGATCATGCTAAAGGCTCGTATGGCTGAGAATGAAGCCCCTGATAGCAGAACGAAAAAAGAACATGATCACTACAGAAAGTGTAACCGAAAGCTTATATGGGCATCTGAGTTTAGATAAAAACCTTGATATAAACATATAGAGTATTCCAAAGTGGAGTCCAGATACAGCCAGTATATGTGCAGTCCCTGTCACACGGAAGCTTTCAAGGGTTATTTCATCAATACCCCTGTCATCGCCTAAAAGAATCCCCTTTAACAAACTGCCTTCATCACTGTCTAAATACTGGTCCACCCTGTAAAAAAGTTTTTCTCTCAGTTCTGCCACCAAAGACAAAAGAGAGACCTTCACCTCATCCACACTTATGCTTTTATCAAGCTTTAAAACTAGGGGGATTCTCAGGCTGTTATAATACTTTCTCGGTGAAAATGTTCCTGGGTTTCTGGCCTCTTCAAACTTGGATATGTGACCATAGACATGGATTTCATCCCCCACTGTCCAGGCGGGATCCTTCCCCCATTTATGCCGGACAAGAATTTTAGGCACCCTTCGCACAAGTTGACGCTTTTTTCCAGCACCTTCCACCGTGTTCTCATGGTCATAAACCTTAACATCACTCATAATGGTGGTATAGAGTCCAACGTCTTTCACTAGACCACTCACCTCATACCTGCCATTTATAGTTTCGTCGGCCTCAACACTTAAAAACTGTATGTGTACAAATTCTATAAAGAGCACTGCCACCACCAATATGCAAATATATAAGCCCACCTTGTCTAAGTCATTTTGTTTCTTAAAACAAGCCATAAACGAAACAAGGCTTAATACAAGAAGGAAGCCTCCCACTATTCTAAGTATATAAATATTTATTACACTTACTGCTACAATAATAGCCCACATCAGTATCGACAATTCTATAAGCGGTCTTCTCATTATCAGTCTCCCATATAGAGTCAAGCTTCATTCACCAACTTTTATTTATATCCTTGTCTAATTATAATTCACAATGCAACTTTTTACAATATTTGTAAATTGATTTTCTGATTCTGCGACCCCACTTTCAGCCCACCGCTTTTTATGGTGCAAGGCTCTTAAACGAACATAAAAAAACCGCTGAAATGCTTATATGCATTTCAGCGGTTCTTTCAAATCATAATTTTGAACTTAACAGATGTAGGGCCAAGCCCTTCATGAGTCTACTGGTCGGCAGACTCCGCAGCCAGCGCTCTCTTTTGTTCAACATTTGCAATCGGTTCCGGTTTAAGTAAAAGGACTGTCACCACGGCAGTTAAAGGTATGGTTAATATCAAACCTATACTCCCTGCAAGAGACCGAACAATTTCAGTTGCAATAATGTCAAGGTTTAACATCCGAACAAGAGGGGTGTCATAAGCCATAAAGAGTAACAGCAGAGGAATAGAGCTTCCCGTATAAGCAAGAATGAGTGTATTGGACATTGTGCCCATTACATCCTTGCCGACCTCCATCCCTGCTGAAAAGAGCTCTCCTCTTGAGAGTTCCTTATTGGCTTTATAAACTTCCTCAATCGAAGATGCGATGGACATGGCCACATCCATAACAGCCCCAAGGCTCCCAGTAAAATGCCAGAGAATAGAAGGGCCTTGAAATCAAACTGAATCCCTTGTGGAATGTATAGAAGCATGGAAGCTTCTTCAGTTGACATACCCGTCATCTTCACGTGCTGCCCAATAAGGTAAGCTATACCGCCTGCAATAAGAACACCAGATATTGTACCAATGATGGCTGCTATGCTTTTTTTTCTAAATCCAGAAACAAGCAAAATCGTTACAACAGTTATAACTATACAACTCATAACTGTGATTGGCACTGGACTTAGGCCATTTAGGATACCAGGTATGATGAACTTCCACACCATAACAAGGGTAATTCCTATGGTGACAACCGTCTTCAAGCCCTTGAGCTTGCCCACCAAGACTAAAACTGCAATAAATCCTATAACCAACCATTTCAAATAACCTTCTCGATTATAATCTGTGACAAAGACATCCACATCACCATCTGAGTACTCATCCACTTGAATGATGACCTTGTCACCAATCTTTACTGGTATATCATACCCCGGATGACCTGATAGGACATTGTCCGTTTCATGAATTTCCCCTTCATATTTTCCTGAGACTATTTGAACCTGCACTTCTTGAATCATCTCGCCGTAGCTGTCATCTTCAGAAAGCGGGAATTCTGTTACATCTATAACCCGTCCGTGTTCTACAAATGATGTCAGTTCATCATCCTGACTCATAATATTATCTGCAAAAAACAAAAACTAGATACCAGCATCATCAACATAATGACAAGTATACTTATTCTTTTTTTCATTTTATTCCTCCTACTCGACCTACTTATTGTATCACCTTGGAGGAATATATCCAATCCTAAATGACTATCTTTCTCAGTCTAGGTGCTTGCAAAATTACAGATTCATGCCTTTGTCATATCATATATAGAATTTTTGATTCTTATACATCTGTATATGCTGAGCCGAGGGGTCTCGAATAATATTTCAAGTCGATCAGTCATGAATAATGTCTGCAAATTGTCCATCTATAACCTGGACTAGATCTTTTGGAGATAGGCCAATCTGGGCACCTTTTTTTCCGGCACTTACAATAATTTCAGCTTCATTTTCAATAGCACTGTGGATGAAAGTCTTATAATTTTTCTTCATGCCAACTGGAGAACAGCCTCCTCTTACATAACCAGTGTGTTTTTGAATATCCTTTACAGGAATCATTTCCACTTTCTTTTCTCCACAGGCCTTTGCTGCCTTTTTCATGTCTAATTCTCCCGAGACAGGCACCACAAAGACATATAGATCTCGCCCTTGGCCCTTTGTCACAAGGGTCTTATACACGATGTCATGCGACTTGCCTATTTTGTCAGCCACAGAAATGCCATCAATCTTGTCATCGTCAATTGTGTATGAAATAGACTCATATGTGATATTGTTCTGGTCTAATATTCTTTCTGCATTTGTTTTCTTAGATTTGCCCACTTTGCACCACTCACTTTCCTTATGTCATCCATTTTTGTCACCATTATAACAGAAAATATGAAATTTATCCTTTTAAAGTCTTGTAGAAGTGGACATAATATAATATGATGCTATAATGACTGTCCAGATGAATACTGGAAGAAGTGGATACTTCATATAACAGGCATTAAGATTTTTTTCCGAATTTACAAGGGACAAAAGAATATAATCAATACATCGAATTTATAATAAAAAGAGGTTTAACTATGATAGAACTTGGAAAATTTCAAGAACTCAAGATTTCTCATTTTTCACCATCAGGTGCTTATTTGATTGATCCAAATGGCACAGATGACACAGATAGCGTACTGCTTCCTCGATCAGAGGTACCTTCAGAGGTGGAGGCAGAAAGTGTTTTAAAGGTATTTATCTACAAGGATTCTGAAGACCGAGTCACAGCCACGCTTTTAAAGCCCGAACTTTCCCTTGGAGAGATTAAAAAGCTAGAAGTGGCTGATGTGACAAAAATTGGAGCCTTCATGAAATGGGGTCTAAAAAAAGACCTTTTACTGCCTTATTCCGAGCAAACCAGGACTGTAAAAAGCGGTAAAAAGTACCTTGTGGCTTTATACATTGATAAATCTGATCGTCTATGTGCGACGATGAAATTCTCAAAGCATTTTGACAGAACACCACCTCATAAACTAAACGACATTGTTGATTGTTATGTTTATGATGTTAAAGATGAACTTGGAGCCTTTGTTATTGTCGATAACAGATACGAAGGGCTTATTTTGAAAAGCGCCCTAGCACAGAACAATCTTCAAATTGGCGATACCACAGAAGCGCGTGTTCAAAGAATCCGTCCTGATGGCAAGATTGATTTAAGCCAGCTTGAGTCCGTAAAACAGCGTATGGATGCAGATTCACAAAAAATATGGGACGCCCTAGGAGATGCCGCTGGCCGTTTGCCTTTTAATGATAAATCTGATCCAGAACTGATCAAATCAGAATTTGGCATGAGCAAACGCGCATTTAAGAGAGCTGTGGGGCAACTTCTTAAAAGCGGAAAAATTCGAATCACTGATGATGGCATTGAAATGAAATAGTGCAGATCGCACATGTGGGGACGACTCTAAAAAGAGCCGTCCCCATTTTTAATGCTACAAGGTTCGCAATCTGCACTGCATTCTTTCTATATTATTCAGAAGCTGCCCCTAAATTGGATGCACACGCCTGAATGAGATACTGAAATCCTTTTGGAAGCTCTTGTTGAGTCGCTTGCACCTCTACATGATATTTGGCATCATTGCTCTTATTGTACTTGGTACCATGCTCTGATGAACTTGAAGAGTCATGAGACACACTGCCCTTGATGGTTGCAGAAAAAGGTCCCCAACCCACCTTGGCTTCTAATGACCCACTTTCGCTTGTGTGGGAATCACTCTTCTCACTTGTGTTTTCTTCAAAGCTTGACTTCACTTCCATATCAAAAGTTATGTCAACATTATTAATGCCCAGTGTCGGAATAGGAATAAGGGACAAAAGGGGCAAATTCGCCATTGCTTGTTTGGAGCTTTCCTTATCACCCTCTTTTGACTCTGTGGCTGTCTGGAAAGTCAACATACGTGGTACAAACGGTTTATCCGAGGTACCCTCCCCTTCAAAGCCCGCATCCAGTATGTATTGCTTTTGAGCCATTGCCATATTAATATTTGCATCACACGCGGCATTAAGCGGACCGCCAATCAAACTTTTCATTGGTAAGCCTTGAAAGGCTTGCGCCATATTCACTAAACTGCTTTCAGCCATTACTCTGCACCTCCATATTAGTTTGGTAGTTGATTGCTGATGGCCTTATCATAGCCTTGAATAACTTTTTGAAGGCCTTCTGGCACACCAGCATTTGTAAATGTCATGTGGACCTCTGTGACATTGTTGGAATCGTGAGGTGTTAGCTGCACCCCCAATTTATGGAGCTGACTGTCCACACCGTTGCGATCCTCTTCAATTTCCTCAGCTGAAATATCAATTTTTGTCTTGACCTCAATTTTTTCCATTTTTACATCCGTGTGTGACACCAGGGATATAAGTGGCAAATGCACATCATGGGTTGAGGCTTCCAACTTGCCATTGATCATTTTCTCCTGCGGAAACTGAACCCGAATCATCTTAGGAACCAGTTTTTTGTCAAGATCCATATTGGACGCTATGCCTGCGTCAATGGGCACATCTTTGTTCTCAGGATTCGCATACTCAAAATATCTGAGAAGTCTATGAATATTCTGTTGTTCAACAGATTGCGAAGCTTTAATCACGGCATTTTCTATTGCTGATATGAGTGAGCTTAAGTAGAGTCTCATTCTTATCCCCCTTCGTTTCTAATTGTTTATACAATACATTTATAGTTGAAATGGCCGTATTTCTCTGTGCTTAAAAACAAGCTTTCCTTTATCCTCTCTTAGCATTTGTGCTTCGTATATGTATTTTTTATGCCTTAGTTTCCATAGAAAAGGTTTTTTAAGGCTGTACTTGAAAGTGTCTTCATTTCCCTGTCTCTCATCATCTTTTTTAAGGAAAAGGGGCGCTTTAATGTAGAACTCACTAAGCACCAAATTGGATCCTTGTATGTTCATTTGACTTACTTTATGGTTGGAATGATCATATGTATCAGCTTGATGCACATAGTCTTGAACTGCATTTTTTAAAAGGTCATCTAAGTCTTTTGCTGAGACTTTTATCGAGTTTCTTCTTTTCCGGATCACTTTAGATTTTAAAACCTCCATAATTCTTTATGGCCATGTTTTCATCAACAACCATGCTGTCTATTTGCATGTCATTTCTCATTTGCACTATAGCGGCGCCGTCATAAATATCACCTTTCGACCATGCCCTTGTTTGCCACAAATATTTTATGCCAAATCGACCGTCAAAATGTTTAACGACATCATAGCTTCCATAAAGACCAATGTCATACTTGAGATCAGCTTCTGTCATCTTGACGTAAACTGCCTTCATATACTTTTCAAGCAGTGGATAGTCCGATTCAGAAGGATTATAGTCAACAGTGAAATAAATGGCTGTATTTTTAGGCTGATTCACATACTGAGCCAGCTCTATTGCAGCGCTGCAGTCTTTCATCCCCTGTTCATAGTTGAAATAGGATGCACTTGTCGGATTGGCCTCGAAAATAGCCACTATATTCAATCCTAAGGCGCTGATCATCTCCCCTTCATCTGGGGTTAACTGTTTCCAGGAATCTTTTTTATAATAATATCGCCCTATAAACTGTCCACCATTTTTCTTGAGAATTTCAAGTTGCGCCTTGGTCTTTTTCACGGCAAAATCAAAGCCTTTGGTCTCTCTTTTGCCTTGATTTTGGCGGGGCTGGCTTGACGATTTCCTGAGGCTTTTTACTGGCTTTCGCCTCCTCCTGCTTTGCCTGCGCCATCCCCTCTTCAGTCTTGTAAGTTTTTATAATCAAATCTGCGTTTTTAAGAGCATGTCCATGAAAACTCACATCATGCCAAACTTGACAGGGACTATTTATACTTTCATTCCAGTCCCTAATTTCTACCGAACCATTGTGCAGACCATGCACGGGGCAAACAAAAGTATATGTCACTTGATCTTTTGAAACGGACATAACCAGCAGAATCACAGGCCTTTGATAATAGTTTTTTACAAGAATCAAACACCCCGGCTTCACATCTTTAAGCGGTATGACTGGGTATGTATCCACTCGGTCTAAATCAACGTATTGGTTTAAGTGATCTTTATCTTGAGCAAGCAAGCCCTTTAGCAAATGTGCCACATAGGCCTTGTCTCCTATTCCCGTATACTGGCGAATGGAGTCTACAGTTTGCGTCAGTCTTGTCTGCGACAGATTTTCTATGTTCGGAATGAAGTTGAGTATATTTTTCTTTATGGTCTCAGGTGTGTTGTATACACCCTTTGCATATGGCACTGTAATATGTCTATTCTTCACTTCAATAGACGTGTAACTCTTGACTTCATTTTCTAGAAAATTGGATACCTCGCTGGATCCATACCTTGAATCAGGAGGCTCTTTCACCTTCCCATCCGTCTTGGAATTCCCACTATGACCAGCTTCTTCTTGAGCGTCATCGTTTGAAAACACATCAGACTGGCCCTTTAGTTTTGGGAACGTATTTTCACTTAAATCAGCATTCGGATAAACCTTACTGTAAAATTTCTTTCCAAGATAGCCTGCGTGGCTGATACTCAGTAAGACCATAAAAGATGTGCTTAACCCTCTTATATGTATCTCGTTTGACCTTAGATCTCCCATTTGATGAACTGTCTGAGCGAAAAATTGATAGAGAAGAATCAAGGTTATAAACATATTTTGAAATCGACTTATTGACACAGTGCCTTGCTTGACTTCCATGAACATTTCACTGAAAGTATGAGGGCGTCCACTTGTACCTTTCTTTTTCAAGTTTCCTTGAGGTGTTTGAGTCTTAGCAGGGTTTCCCCTTTGCGAATTGTCTTGCACTTGACCACCGATTGTGTCAAATGTAGAGGATATTCCGAAAGCGGACAGATTGATGCCTAGAAGCAAGAACAAAGATGCAGGAATGACTATATTTAACCCCTCAGAGTCTTCATCATCATTATCTGTTTCTTGATCTGTTTCTTGATCTGTCTCTTGATCTGTCTCTTGATTTGTCTCTTGATTTGTCTCTTGATCTGTCTTCTGATCTATCTTCTGACCACTTGTAGTTTGACTGCTTGCACCAACAGACCCAGCCATCTGATTGTTCTCAATGATGGCGTCTTGGAAGTTCTGAAAATAGTGAACCGTTACCAGCGAAAACACAAGGCTTATAAGCACTATAGACCATGCAAATAGCTGAAATCTACTTAAGCTGGTTTTGTTGTTCTTATCCAGTAAGAAGAAAAAATAGACTTGTAGCCTCTTGCCTTTTCCGAGGCTGCCCGGCTGATTGCCAGCAGCAAGATGGTCAAAACCAATATGGAAATAAGCCATACCCTGGCAATAAGAGGTGAGTGATTCCATAAAGCCTGCATTGTATTCATTGAGCGCCTCCCACTTTTATTTCTACTATCCAATTGGAATTTACTCATTTTTCTCATTTCAAAACCTCTGATGGCACAATCATCCATTTAAATGACACAATTGGATATAAAAAACGGGTTAGATCATTTTCAGATCTAACCCGTTCCAGTTTTTAATTTTAAGTTGATTTTTATGCTTTAAGTGCTGTTGCCTAATTGAATGCTTAAATATCGCAGTTTCAGCTTGTAGGCACTCAGCCTTTTAGAATTTGCTTAAAACTAGTGGTTGTGTCCAGAGATAAGTCTTTTCACACCTGCTTTTTCTAGTGCAACAAGTAGTGGAAATGCCAAGGCGCCTCCAACAAATGCCTGTACGAAGTTTGGTCCAAAAGTGCCTATAACACCACCAGCTCCGTAGAAGAAATACTCTGTTACTGCGTATCCAACCATCATAATAATACCACCAGGTACAAAGGCTACAGTGTATCGAATCGCTGTATGAACAAGGCCTTCCTTATTTTTCATAAGGTGCATGTAAATAAAGCCAACAACCATAGCATCGATGCCTTTAATTAAAAATGTTGGAATGGCATAAGCTGCATAACCGCTAAATACATCTGCAAGCATTGAACCAATCGCAGCTGCTGCGCCACCCAATACAGGGCCTAGTAAAATACCACATAGATATACAATGCTATCACCTAGATGAATATATCCCCCACCTGTTGGTATTTGAATGACCATTGTTCCCACCGTTGCAAGTGCTGCCATTAAACCTGCAAGAACAAGCTTTTTAGTATCCATATCGTTCCCTCCAATGTTATCTTTCTATAATTATTATAACATTCATTGTACCCTGAGTAAACGATTTGAGGGATACAATGCACTCACATTGTATCGTTACAACTAATTGTTTGATATAATAGCGAGTTTATAGTCGCTTTCATTTACAATTCCAGTCACCAAATATGTCAAGTTTTCATTCCCGTCAACGTGTTCAAGACCTTGTATTTCAAGCACTTTCCGGTCAACCCCATCTTGAATGAACAACTGGTTGTCTTTATAATACAGAACACTTTGTCCACTGACAACAAAAGGACTGTCAAAACCGTCAAAGCTTTCTATTGTATCGATACGCTCTCTATCTGATAGGGCAACACCATTATCATCGTAGAGCTTGAGGACCTTTTCTTCATTCCAGTAAAGCACGAAAGCCTTGTCATTAACATACACATTGCTTGGAAAAGCTTGCGTTTCAATGTCTAGGTCAAAACTATAAAGACCACCATTGTCTACATTGTAGGTCCTTAACTCCAACTTTCCTTCTCCAGACCTTTCAATATACGATAAGCGGCTTCCATCCCCACTCCAGTAAAAATTCTCATCCAGCGTCTGACCCTTAGGCAACTTATCAAAATAGACAATTTCCCGTTCAGGGAATTTTATATATCCAATCCGTGTGTTGCTTATTTGCGTGGGACTTTCCAATTGACCTGTATACACAAATGCCAACCTTTTTCCATCAGGTGACCATACAGGTGCTGTTCCTTTTATTTCTTCAGCGTACTTTCGCCCCGAATCCGCTCCAAACACATTAATGGAATGGTCAGGGTAACTTCCATCAGCACTGATTACCGTGAAATAGCCACCGTCTGGCGAAAGTCTTATGCTCTCATGAAAGTTCTCAAAAACAGAGGCTGGCAAATCTCCAGGTATGACTTTTTTTCGGTAGCTTTCTAAACTATATGTGGCCATTTGCTGACTTTCCTTAACCATATAGATAAGCTTGTCGCCACTCTGAGATACTTGAACATCAGCTTGTGTTGCTGGAACAAAGTTGCCGCTAATTTTATTCAGAGTTCCCTCATTGGTTTGGTGATATAAGCCTGGACTCTTATCTTTCGATACAAGTATGATTCCATATTCATTTCTAAACAGGCTCTTGTATTTGGAGGGGTCTTTCACTTCCTGTGCAAGGATTTGTTCCACTGTCAAAGCCTTCAAATCCACTCGGTAAGTTCCATAGCCATACTTTTCATGTTCTCCAATGATTTCAAGGAAGTCACCGCCATCAAATGAAACACTCTCAGGCTTTTCATGGAAGCTTTCCAGCTGGGCCACCCCTTGGTCTGATTCAATTTTTTCAACTTTTCTTTCATCAGCCCGCATCGATTTTTTTTCATAGACCTTTGTGTCCAGTACCGTCACAGATGCCACGAGTAGTACAATAAGTAAACCAAGACCTATGGTCAACATGCTCTTGTTCATGCTTGCGCCCCCCTGCTAATCAATATGTCTATTTAAAAATGCCATCACCATGTCAGCTTCTTGATCATTCACATTCATCGCTTTAAACATGAGTCTGTCAATTTCTTTTTTATGAATTTTAATCTCGTCCTCGTTATCCGTCTCCATAATTCTTTTTACAGCATTAGAAATAGATATTTGCCAGTCATAGGCCCAGTAACAAGGGACTGCTGTTTCTAGCAGTGGTTTTGCATACAGTTCCAGGAGCTCGCCCTTTCTTTTTCCATTTTGATAGAGCCATAAATACACTATGGATGAGTTGAGCACCCCTAAATAATACATCCATGCAAGCGCATCAAAGTCATTTTGATTTGCCCATGCGCCTTTCACAGCTTTTTCTTTAAAATAATAGACATCTGCACTGCAATAAAAGGCCTTGTCTGTGTAGGCAAATCGGTTGATCTTGCACCGCTGTGGCACAACAATCTTTTCCCCTTCAAAAACCGACATATTCCGCGGCCACTGAAGGGCGTACCAGGGACGGGTTCCCGTTTTCACTTCCCGCCTGGCTTCAAGAACCGGTCTATACTTCTGTAAGTGATTCAAGGTTCTTGGATAATCTTGTTCCGTTTCATTGTTATAGCCATCTAAATAAACAATTTTTCTCTCAGTTCTTGGTCGTATTTTATAGGCATCAATATCGGAATTTTTATAAAATGGCTTGAGCACAGACTCTTCTACCTCAAGCAACTTTGGATCATTATTGTCGAATACGAATATAGGATCACCCTTTTCGATGCCATATTCCTGAATGTACTCCATAGGAAGTTTTGCTCTCAGCATAAGACCACTGACTTGATCAGCACCAGACACAATCCCCTGTTTTATTTCAAAGACGTCTTTTAAACGGATATCAGAAAAGTTGTCATAGACGTTTAACACGGCCTTGTGACTGTCATCTGACAATATGCTTATTGTCCCTTCAGCAGTGTATAAATCCTCAGCATGACACAGATATTCTTTCACATACTTTTGGGGGTACTTCCCCTCAAGAATAGGGTCGCATTCTAAATGGATCTTTTCAATATAAGTTTGGTTGTGGACGTACCGCACAAGGGTTTCTTTGCTTTTTTTCGCCTTCTGGATTTCCTGGGACTGGTCATGTCTTTTTAAGGTGTAAATCATATTATGTTGTCCAAGGGCATCTTTAAAAACAGGATAGGAATTAAAATTTAAAATATGAGCAAACCATGTGGTTTCCTTAAGTGTTTTTCTGAATTTCGCAGCCCCATCTGCCGTGATGAAATAATTCGTCGTTAAATATGTCAAACGTCCCTTTTTATGAATAAGCTCCAGTGATTTCAGTGCAAAAAAATAACTTAAGTCCATCTTGCCTTCATAATGTTTTCGCCCAAATTCAGTCTGCCTTATTTTCTTGAAGACTTGGGTATTGCCTTTTTCCCCCAAATAAGGTGGATTTCCAATGGCTATGTCAAACTTTTTGCTATTTCACTATTTTCTTAATTTTATGGTGCTTGTTATATGTAGTGTCTTCCAGACTATCCCCTAATGCAATCATGGGAGATAACATCCACTTGTCAGGGCTAGCATAGCGCCACATCAAACAAAGAATATATACAGCAAGTGGTTCAGGTTGTAAGTCTATTCCCGCCACAGCGTCTGTAAGGAAGTCTAAAGCATGTGTTTTATAGTCAGTCTCCTGACCAAGTATTTTTTTCATATTTGTGGATATTGTCGTGAGAAGTTCAACAAATTCAAGTAAAAAAGCGCCAGCCCCACAAGCAATATCTATGACTCTTATATTTTCAAACGCATTGAGCAGTATGGTCAGTTCTTCTTCTGACATGGACAGGGACTTAAAGACTTCCATGCCACTTTGCCATTCGCCCTCATCATATTTCTTTGCTAGGGCCAAAACCCACTGGGTTGGTTGCGCAGGTGCTTTTACCTTATGCGTCTTTAGAGTTTCAACGATCCAGTCACTCACTGAAATTTTCGTCATATACCTGACCCACTCAATTGGTGTGTAAAAACTGCCTGTTGTATTTCGCTTCAAGTCTTCAAGAAAACCATCTGCTTCAGTGACAAATAGTGACAGATCAAAGTCTGACAAGTAATCAATCACAGCTGGGTCGATTCTTTTATAAGTCAAATTTAAACCTTCAACGGTTTTTAAGATGTGGTTTTTCACCTGAATATCATCTACGTCAATTCGCCTGGCCACCACGGCTATCATCAAGTTTATCAAGTCTGATTGGCTGGTCACCTCAAGACTCTTTAACCTCTTTTTCATTTGCTTAATTTTTTTTGTCACCTGTCACACGCTCACCACCTTTGCCCACTTATTCATTTTACTACATTCTTAGCATCTTACTCAAGAAAACTTCCACCTTTATATTTGAAATTGAAAACCCCTGACAAAGTCAGGGGTTGAATAGACGCTATGATTTTCCATGTTTTATTCTTGAGTACTGACCGTACCCTTTTTTCTTAACACCATCAATTGTTTGAATAACTTCATCCACAAGCAGATCCATATCAGGAACAGCTATATCCACACCTTTTTTCTTAAGGTATTTCATAATTGTTATAAGTCGAATATGGTAGCTATTCGGATTTTTGAAAAATGGGTGTCTTTCAATCAATGTTTTAATATTGTCCCGATCAACAGTCTCGAGTTGACTGCGTTCTTCTTCTTCAATCCGTTCCTCGACTTCACCAATATATTGTTGAAGCATATCAGTTGGATTATCGTGTTGCTCCAAAAGCGTCTTAATGTCGTTTATGATGTCTTTACTTTCCAGACGTTCTGAAGCGATCGGCCTTATGGTATGGTCGTCCGGTTCGGGAACATCTGAGACATCGCCAGTTGCGAGTATCACTTATGCATTTCCCCTTTCTTATAAAACAAGTTTTTATACCGATATATTCTACACACTGTTTTCAGAATTGTCAAATCAAAACCCAGTATTTTAGTGTCATTCACACCTTATTAACCAATAAGATCATCAATATTTAAGACTTCATCACGCAGATGTGCCACGTTTTCCCCAAGGACTTCTTCTGTAACTGTCTTAGAGTAATCCAGTTCATCCGCTGTTCTACACTCAATTTCGAGACGGTCATCAGCCAGTACAATTTCCGCAATAACTGTATCGTGTTCTCCAGACACAAGTTTGAAAACAGATCCCGCTTTGTCATCTAATGATAATATGAATTTTTCGTTAACTTTTAAAGCTTTGTAAGCCTCTTGCTGATTTTTTACCACATATGTGGATTGATGCACCAAATAATCTTCATCATCTAGGGCATATTCTGTGGCTGTTTTATCAATAATGCTCAAGAATCTGTAGAGCACCAGACTATGCTTTTTAACAAAGGCATCCATTTGAATAGGCGCATATAGACTGCAGTATTCATTGTATTTTTCAAGCATACCTTTAATAAGGAGTTTTTTATACTCATCAGGCATAAACTCTTTATGGTCTGCCATGATGTGTTTTCCGTCGACCTTGTAAACCCTGGAGACCACGACACCTGAAATGTCAAATGCCTCCTGCAATGTGTGATCCATCTTTGTGAAAATGTCTTTAACCACCATTTTATCCTTGATAGGCAATCTTTCAAAAGCACTATACACAGAGGATTTAATGATTTTCAACATTTCTTCATCCTCTTCACTAAGGTCATGGGCTTGCATATATAAGTCTGAAAGACTTTGACCTCTTTCATCTTGATAATCATGTACAAACCAGTCGTTAAACCCTTGCATATCTTGACCGTTTTCTGATCCTTTTAAAAAGACTTTGGTCGCATCTTCTACAAGACTTCGCCTTTCATCTTCAAGGGCCCAAAACAGAATTTTATCCACTAATTGTTCAATATGTGCTCTTACTTCCATGTTCCACCTCATAGCTTTCTTTATGAACAACATGCAACATTTCTAATTTTACATGTGCCTATTACTTTTATTATACTACATACATTTGGTCTTAATTAACCCAATTTTGATTACAAAACATACATTACTCGGTTTTTAGTAGGCAAAGAGGGGCACCCCCTGAATGAAGATCCTTAAAATATCATAGTTATGATCTATTACTTTTTTCCGCATGTTCATTATGGTAACATATTTATGAATAAAAATGTAAGGAGATCGCTATGACAAAACAATTATATTTAGATCAACCCCTACTTGTCCATTTTGATGCCCACATTATTTCATGTGACACGCACAAGGATGGATATGTTGTAGAACTTGATCAAACAGCGTTTTACCCAGAAGGTGGCGGTCAACCATCAGATATGGGGAAAATAGATTCGGCCCAAGTCAGCTATGTTTTTAAAAGAAGAGAATAGAATTTACCATGTGGTCGATAGGTCCTTTGAAGTTGGATCAAAAGTTCATGGTGAACTTGACTGGGAAAGACGAAAAGAGATGATGCAGCAACATACAGGCCAGCATCTTCTTTCAGCAGCTTTCTGGAAGCTTTACCAAGCCATGACGGTTGGGTTTCATTTAACAGAGGACAACCTGACCATTGACCTTGATAAAGACCTTGATATGCAAGATGCACTTAAGGTTGAAACCCTTGTAAACGAGTGGATTCAATCTGACTTAAAAATTAATTGTTCCTTCCCTTCAGACAAAGCCCTTGAGGAAATGCCCCTACGCAAAAGACCTAAGGTGGCACACAACATCCGAATTGTTGAAGTGGAAGGGGCAGACTGCACCCCATGTGGCGGAACACACCCTCCAACAACAGCCCTGCTTGGCCTCATTAAAATTAAGCGTATTGATAGATACAAGGGCGGTATACGGCTTCAATTTGTTGTAGGTGTCCGTGCCCTAGAAGACTATAGACAAAAGAATGTTCTAACAAATGACCTTGTGGCCCTTCTTAAAACACAACCTGAAGAAATTTTCGAGAAAATTGAAAAGCTTCTCGTTGAAAACAAAGACTTGTCAAAGACCAATAAAGTTCTGAAAGGACACTTGGCCGCTCTTGAAGCCCAATCCTTGGTTGAGCATGCTGTTAACCATACAGATGGCTTCAAAATTGTACGTAAGGTTTTTGAGAACAGAGAATTTGGTGAAGTCCGTCAAATGGCTATGAAGTTGTGTGAAAAAGACAATACAGTTGTTCTCTTTGGCCTGAAAGAAGACAATTCTACCAAATTGGTCTATTCAAGATCTAAAAATCTCGAGGCACTAAGTATGAAAGATCTCTTCGCAGAAGCCATTGATAAACTAGATGGCCGTGGTGGTGGAAGCCCTGCATCTGCACAAGGGGGAGGCAAGCATCCAGAAAAATTAGACTTTGTTATTGATGAGTCTATGGACAAATTGCTTGGCGTATAGTTTGCAAGCCAGTCAACCACTAAGTTTGAATGAAAACGGGGAGGCTACTCGCCTCCCCATTTTGGGTCATCTTTCCCTATGCAACTTCTTTATGATCTTCAAGCAAGACGCCATCCGCTATTTTAGCAAATAATAAACCCGTATAAGCTTAGATGCTCATACAGGTTATTCATTTAGACACATTTCAAAGTCTTTATGCCTTTTGTGACATATAGCTAATCGCCGCATCAAGGTCTGAAAAAAAGACTTTCTTGATGTCACTCTCATGGTCCCTATTTGACTTGTCTGACTTGTTCGATCCAATAACAATGATCTCATCCAGCCCCATCTTATTTAAGAAATACTCGATTTCTTCCATTTTTCCTATTAAGCCTTCACTGACTCCATCTGAACCGTGGTTATACTTGGACACATCTAGTAGGTAAGTGAACTGTGGCATGAGCTTATTCTCAATTTCCCGAACAACATCATTTCCATACGCATTGAGTTCTTCTACTGTTAAGTTTCCCTTTAGAATACCAAGAACAGCATTCATTTCTTTAAAAGCCTTTATTTTATACATTGACACCTCCTGGTGACTGCATTACTTTATTATGAGTTCCGGACCCCTTCGTTCTAGTATTTTGAAAAGTTCTGAGTAATCTAAGTCATAACTCTGAATCCAGATTGTTTCCATATCCTTATCCAATATAAGGGGCATACGATCATGAATATCTTTCACTTGCTGGGTTGCAGGCTGGGTTAATATTGTCACTGCCCAAAATGGCTGTCCATCCTTATCAAAAAATCTATCATAAATTCCTGCCATTGAAAAGATTTTTTGATCGGGTCGTTCGAAGGAATGTTTTATTTTTTGCATTTTGTTATTTTCATCCAGCTTCTGTTCCCACTCATAATAGCCCGATGCAGGCACTAGGCACCGTCTTCTGAAAAAAGCTTCTTTAAACATTTTTTTTTTCATAGACTGTTTCAGATCGAGCATTTATGACAAGCTTATTCATAAAGGAAGGAGCGAATCCCCACTTCATTAAATGAATGGTTTTCTCGACTTTTTTTCCCCCTGTGAACAACAGGGATAGCATTTGATGGAAATATTTCTTTGGGTTCGTAATCATCTATGGGATAGTCTCCGACAACATCAAAATAATGTCTAAGGACTTCGTCAAAATCTGCATCCAAATAAAATCTTCCGCACATAGTATCACCTCTTTACTCCATTTTATTAAATCATACCCACTCCAGAGCTAAAATCTGCACAGGGGCTAAAATTCCCCTAAGCTTTTAGACAAAGCAAAAGACTGCACACAAAATCATGTGACAGCCTTTTCCTTGAATGAACGCATTTTTATTATAGAACCATATCGTTATATATGGATTGTCCCTTTTTAAACTCTGCAATATCAACCACAGCACGATCTCTTCCGCCTATAAGTCTTGCTGGAATACCAACCGCTGTTGAATCTGTCTTTGTGTCTTTTAGAACGACACTATTGGCCCCTATTTTACTGCCTGAAGCGATATAAATGGGTCCAAGAACTTTAGCGCCTGATCCAATGACAACATTTGAACCAATCGTTGGATGACGTTTACCAGTGTCTTTGCCTGTACCGCCTAGGGTCACCCCCTGATAGAGGGTCACATTGTCACCGATCTCAGTCGTTTCACCAATGACCACACCCATACCATGATCAATGAAAAGTTGTTTTCCAATTGTCGCTCCAGGATGTATTTCTATGCCTGTTATAAATCTTGCAAACTGGGATATAAGTCTTGCAGTAAAGTAAAACTTTTTCCTCCAAAGGGCATTGGAAACACGGTATAATCCCACAGCATGAACACTTGGATAGAGGACTAAAACTTCTAAAACACTTCTAGCCGCAGGGTCATTTTCACGTATATTATTCAGGTAGGCCTTCATTGATTTAAACATGAGATCCTCCATATCTGATCCTATTGATTAATTGCCGTTTCCAAACAGTCCAGTGGACAGGTATTTTTCACCACCATCAGGTGCAATTGTGACTACCTTCTTACCTGGTCCCAAGTCCTTCGCCAGTTCGATAGCAGCAAGGACGTTTCCAACAGCCGATATTCCCAGCAGTAGACCTTCCTTAGCCGCCACTTCTATTCCTGCGTTGAATACATCATCCTGGTGAATGGTTCTGACCTCATCCACAAATTCGCCATTATATATTTCAGGTTCAAATCCTGCACCAATGCCTTGAATCTTATGTGGTCCAGGTTGGCCACCTGATAAAACTGCACTCTGTTCAGGTTCTACCGCAACAATTTTTACATCTTTTTTTAGAGCCTTTAACTTTTTGCCTACACCTGTTATGGTTCCGCCTGTGCCAACACCTGCTATAAAGGCGTCGATGTCTGGAATGTCCTTAAATATTTCTTCGGCTGTTGTTTCATAGTGCTTCATTGGGTTGGCTTCGTTATCAAACTGCGAAGGAATAAACACATCGCCATTTTCAAGCATTTCCTCAGCTCTGTTGATGGCTCCTCGCATACCTTGTCCGCCTTCTGTCAGTATAAGTTCAGCCCCATAAGCCTTGATCATTTTTCTTCTCTCAACACTCATTGTCTCAGGCATAACGATGACTGTCTTATAGCCTTTCAACTTACCAATCATTGCGATTGCAATGCCTGTGTTACCACTTGTCGGTTCAACAATTGTCATACCTGGCTTCAAGGCGCCTGCTGCTTCACCAGCTTCTATCATACCCAGTGCAGCTCTGTCTTTCACCGAACCCGCTGGATTGGCCCCTTCAAGCTTGACATAGACATCAGCCATAGTCTCATCTGTCAGCTTGCTTAGTTTCAGTACCGGTGTGTTGCCAATCATTTCTAAAGTATTGTTATAAATCATGTGTATCCTCCTCAATTCACATCGCTTAGCCGTGGAACGTCTCGTTCCATCCATAACTTTTTTGACATCCATTGAGATTTGAACACATTAGGTTTTCCCTTTTTCTCAAATAAAAAAGCCTCGTCTCCAAGCACGCACATTTAAATGCGTATGCTAGAGACGAAGCTGTTCACTCCGCGGTTCCACTCTAATTGTATCCACCTCTCAGGCACTTTCATGCCGTATCTCTATAACGGGAGAACCCGTCGCAGCCTACTTATTCTTTCGGTACGAAGCTCAGAAGGGCACTTCATCAGCCGGATTTACGGGATTTCCACCATCACCCGTTCTCTTAAAAATCCAGTTCAGAGACTCGCTCTTCACTGATTACTCTCCTTCGTCATTGCATTTCCTAGTGTTTTAATTGGATTTAACTTAATTCAGATTATAACGTGATGTCATTTACCTGTCAATAGGTTTTTCAAAAATAAATCATACGTTTTTTTGTGCACTTTCATTTGCCACTGCTTTGCACACCATCACGATTGTTTTGAATTGTTATGATAAAATTTAATTGTTCTAATACAATTTGTCAAGTGTTTTTTTTCCTGTCCTTGTGATTCATTATGTCTTTGATCTGCTTGAACTGACTAGAGGCGATTTAATCTGTCAATCAAAAAGTCGATGAAGATTTTGGGTTCAATATCCATGGCAACATGGACATTTGCTTCTTTATTCCAGCGACCATCAAAGTCACACACTGTCATACCATCACAGTAATGGCTGTTTGTTTCCACACCTACAAAACGATGGACCTTCTTCACCAAGTCCGGATCAATGGCAAGGGACACAGCAAGTGGGTCGTGCATGCAACACCCATATACGCCATGTTTTTTATGGTATCTTTCCATATAGTCATAGGTGGCCCCATGAACAAAGTCTCTCACAACTTTATTTGAGGTAATTTCTGCAATTCTATCCCTTGTTAATAGAGCTCTGGTTGTCACATCAAGGCCCACCATGGTGACACTTGCACGTGAACTAAAAACCATTTCAGCAGCCTCTGGGTCGATAGCAATGTTAAACTCTGCAACAGGAGACTCATTGCCTCTAATATCCGCAGCACCGCCCATAATAATGACCTCTTTAACCCAGTCTTGGATTTGAGGTTCTCTTTCCAGCGCTCTTGCAAAATTGGTTTCAGGACCTGTCATGACCATTGTGATTTCATTTTTATTCTCTTTTATGGTTTTTATAATGACATCAACAGCGGTCTCATTTGACTTGAGTATGTCTGTTAGCCTTGTCTCCACATCAACATCTGGAAGTTGGCCTGCAAGCCCTGTGCTCCCATGTATTTCAGTTGCATATCGAACATCCCTTTTTAGGGGGGCTTTTTCTCCGGCATAAACTGGTATATCATATTTGTTTATAACCTTTAAAACCCTTAAGGTGTTTCTTGTTGCTGAAACCAAATCTATATTTCCCGATACAGTTGTAATGGCTTGTATGTCAATTTCCTGTGAAGCGCATGCCAGCATGATTCCAATAGCATCATCTATACCGGTGTCAACATCTAGTATTATTTTTTCACGATAATCACTCCTGATTTGTTTATTCAGGCACTTGTAAATTACAGATCCACATCCTCGTCATTCCATATATAGATTTCTTGCTTTTAAATCCTATATAGGGGATGATGAGGATTATTGAATAACATTTTACAAGTCGCTCTATTTACAACCTACAAGATGTATTATATATAAAATGTCTGCAAAAGAAATGACATATGTCATGCAAAAGTCCTAAGGACCCATGTCTGACATATGCCATCTAACTCTTTATACTTTAATTTAAATACCTGCTAGGACACAAGATAATGAACTTTCGTTCATCATACACTTTATCTCATTTCGCGTTTCAATAATTTTCTTATACTTCTCATCGGATATTCTTGCGTCACCATACACACGCCAGTACTGAACTTTCGTAAATTTTAGGGATGGATGACCCATAAATCCAAGAACGTCCTTTAGCGGATACCCTAGAAAGACACCTATTTCATCTGGACACTCGCCTTTACGAAGTTAGATGCCAAAATTTCCAGATAATCCTCCAGTGTTCCCTTTTCAGGATAGCCTAGAGAGGTCAAAAACCTTCTATTTCGTCTGTCGTGAAGCGTTTCATACAAATGCAAGGGATCATAAAATATAATTTTGATTTGTCCATTATCTTGAGTGATTTTTCTGTATCTCACTTTGATGGTTTTCTCAAAATTGGTGTCTATGGCCTGTAATTTTTCACAGCGCCCACAGTCAAATTTGGGATAGCTGATTATTTCAGCTGGCTTTGCACCTAAAATCACTGGGCCCAGAGTTTCAATAAGCCATTTCATATGTCCCTGACAGCCCTTTAGATTACAAGAAGAATTGTTGAATTTTGTTTTTATATTCATTGTCATATTCATCACCCGCTTGATAACGATTATCATTTTCATCTTAATTATACCACAAGCGTATGATACTATGCAATTTATATTGTATTTACTATTTTGTAATAAGACTGGACTGTACTCATGTAATAAAGCAGATAAACAAACATAAAGGTTGCTGTTGAAAGTCCAATGGCATGCCCCAGATGTTGTTCATAAACACTGGCGACAAAATTGAGGGCAAATATGAGATGAACTGCTGATAAAAGAACTGGTACAAAAAAATTCACCGCTATTTGTTTTGAAAGAATCTCCCTAATACCTCTTTCATTGATGCCCATATTTTTGAGCATAGAAAATGTCTTTTTTATCTCTTAGGGCCCCTGTCAACTGTTTAATTGACAAGGTGCTGCCAGATGCAATCAAAAATATTAGACCCACGTACACTCCAATAAATAAGACCGTGGCCTTGTCTGCCAAATTCCTTTTATAAACCACGTAGTGACTATAATGAATACGCCACTCATCCCCCAAGATCATCTTCATATCCCCAGTCAGGTCTTTGGCCCGCTTATGATTGTCCACCAAAATATAGGATCGTACTATCTTTTCAGCAGCAGACCCAACATAATTTTTGTAAACAGCATCATCAACAACAAGCGTTGGCATTATTGACATGAACTCATTATCAACACCAAGAGGACTGGTTTGTGTGATATAAACTGTGTCCTGGCCAAGCTCTAATGCTTTGTCCATAATTTCATCCATACCATCAGCCCGCCTTCTAATGTTAGAAACTAAGAGGCCTGATTGCCATTAATATTGGCTTCATTTCTTAGTTCCTGTGCTTTTGAACTCAGGTCTAATTCGCCTAATATTCTATTGTATTTAGACTTGGGCATAACCAGCATCTTGGTTCTCAAACATCACTTTCAGCAATGGGTAGGCTTAAATGCTCATGAAAAACAACAGGGTGATCTTCTTTATAGGCTTGCAGAAGTTCATCCACTTCTTGTTTTCCAATATCGTCTTCACCATATTCAATAATATACGAAACAGGCGCCTGTAAATCACTCTTTAGAAGCTGTGAGTCATAGAGTCCCAGGGTAACACTCATAGCCCCTAGTGTACAGGATACAAGCAGGGTCACAATGGCCAGCATTTTAGAATTCGATAAGACATTGTGTGACACTTGCCGCATGATGATCATATTGTATTTCTTGTAATAATATTTCTGCCTCTTCTGTACGAGTCTAAGCAGCATGGGCATACCATAAATATATACGCCAAAGGTGCCCAGGACAACAAGGCCAAACGAGGTGTAAAAATCGTATGCGGTGAAATCTTCAACCAGCCTTAGAGCTAAATAATAAGCAACTCCAAGACATGCAATGGATAACCCTCCCATAAGAACTTGTATGGCCGTTGGATTTCCAATATGCTTTTCGTTTTTCGATTCAGCTCTAAAAAGTTCGATCAGCTGGACCCTATAAACAATAAAGGCATTGGACACTAGGGTTATTAATGAGATGCCACCAAAAAACATTACCGTGTTCAAGACAGCATGCATATTAACCGGCATTTCCATGTAAACTTTCTCATCAAGCAACCTGAGTAGCACATAGAAATTCAACTTGGAAACCAAAATGCCTGCAAGTAGACCAACTGTCAGTGAAACCAGACTTGTAATGAGAGTTTCCATAGCCACAATTCTTGCTATTTTTCTATGGGGCATGCCTACCAGAGCATAGAGACCGATCTCTCTTTTACGTCTTTTGATAAAAAACATATTTGAATAGAGCACAAGAACGGTCACAGCTATAGTCACGACGGTTGTTGCAATAACGATTCCTGACTGTATGTTCTGATAGTATTCAGAAAGCACGACAACAGTGTCATTGAGCTCCATACTTTTTAGTACGAAATAGATCATAACCGATAAGGTCATAGAAGTGAAATAGGCTGAGTACAGCTTAGCGTTCCTTATTACGTTGCGGCTGATCAACTTAAAATAGAGGCTCATTTTTCCCTCCCATTATGGTTACGACGTCTTGAATACGATCAAAAAATCTTTCTTCGCCCTTCTCCTTTGTCAGTTGATTGAATATTTGTCCATCTTGAATAAAGTAGACCCTGTCACAATGACTGGCCACAAGGGGATCATGAGTCACCATCATGATTGAGGCTGTAAGTTCTGTTTTCATCTTATGTAGGGTTGTCAACAAGGCCTGTGAAGACTTGGAATCCAGCGCCCCCGTTGGTTCATCCGCTAAAATTAAGGACGGATTGTGAATCATTGCTCTTACCGCAGCTGCACGCTGTTTTTCACCACCTGAACACTGAAATGGGAACTTATCTAGAAGGGTCTCTATTCCAAGTTGCAAGGCCTTTTCATTAACCAGTTCAACAACCTTATTATGGGCATGACCTGCTATAGTCAGGGGCAGAGCTATATTCTCTCCAATGGTCAATGTGTCAAGCAAGTTGTAGTCCTGAAAAATGAACCCAAGGTTTCTAGCACGAAAATCAGCAAGATCACGTCTTTTCATTTTATTCACCTTGACCTGATTCACTTCAATAATACCTTCTGTGGGTTTATCTATTGTGGAAACCACATTCAGGAGTGTGGACTTTCCCGCACCTGATGGCCCCATTATTCCCACCATCTCCCCTCTATATATTTCCAAGTTCACATTATTCAAGGCATTTGTTGTTTTTGATGCAAAACCATAGCTTTTGCTCACGCCTGAAACATTTAAAATTCTTTTCATCTTGCGCCTCCTCCATCTTTACGATTACATATCTATGGTAGTACATCTAAGTTTTCAATAGTCTTTCATTTCTTTTCTTAATCTTTCAATTTTGAAAGATGTGAAATGTCCTTGACTGGATTCTACAGAAAGATTAAGACCCAACTGTCCTGCAATCTGATCTGACAGATAAAGACCCAGACCACTTGATTTTTTACTTGACCTTCTGCGATCCCCCGCATAAGCCTTGTCAAAAATTCTTTGGACTTCATGCTCTTGAATACCAATGCCATCATCTTTAATAATCAAATCGCACCAGGCATCATGGATTTCAAGGGATATTTCAATACTGGTGATGCCGTACTCAGGACTTGAATATGCATTTCTTAAAATTTGACCAACTATATAGGCCAGCCATTTGGGATCTGTCACTATGTTCTCGTCGAGGCCGTGCGTTTTAATACCTATATTAGAACTTATTAAATCGTCCGCATTTTCTTCAAGCACGTGATGTATAAAACGTTTGACGTTGACAGGGACGAGCTTATAGTCGTTTTTTACCTCTTCCTTACGGCTGTAATAAAGCGCGGTTGTCAAATGGTTATCAAGACGTTTAACTTCCCGACTCAACCTATCAATATCTTCACTTTTAAAATCTTCTAGCAGAAGTTGCATGGCGGTTAAGGGGTCTTCATCTCATGAACAATTAGGTCTATAAAAACTTCATGGTCAACTTTCTTTTGCTTTAACGCCGCATATTTTTCTCTATGATTTTCACTCAGACGATCAATGGCGTCACAAAACAATTCTTGTTCCCCAGTCCAAGGTGTCGCCACCCCCTCTTGTCTGTTTATAATGTCATCCAAACGCTTGTAAAAACTGTAATTCATCCAGTATTCATGCAAAAAATACACGAGGGTGGCAAACACAAGAACTTGTGCAAAGAGGAGGCTTTCTCTTATACCAAACTGCATATATGCAGCCGCTAAAATAACAAGCAAGAGGACTATAAGTCGAATTCTATCGTATAAGAATGTTCCTATTCTCATAAAACGCCATACCCCTTTCCGACTTTTGTTTTAATAAAGTCATCAACACCGACCTGGTTTAACTTAGACCGAAGACGACTCATGCTTACCGATAAGGCGTTTTTCATTTATATATGCTTCATCTTTCCAAAGGGCTTTGACCAGCTGTGATCTATTCAGTATTTTCCCTTCATTTCGCATCAGGGCCTGCAGATAAGGAATTCGTTTCGCGTTAATTCTAGGTCATGCCCTTTAAAGGACACTTTTTGCTGGTCTATATGGAGGGTGACACCTTTTGCCTCAAGCGTTGTTGGCATACTTTCATCGACCAAACCAGCCCCATATGAACGCCTTAATACAGATTCCATTTTCGCCAGTAAGACATCCATGTTAAAGGGTTTTGAAATAAAGTCATCTCCACCAATACGCATAGCATTAATCAAGTCAATGTCCGATGACCTTGCTGTTAAAAATATTATGGGAACATTCGAACGCCTTCTGATTTCACAACACCATAAGTAGCCATCCCTATAATCAAGCTCCACATCCATCAAAATCAGACTCGGTCTATACTTTTCAGTGGCTTGCACCACATCGGCCCTCTCAGTTTATCTAGAGCCCTCGCTTCATATCCTTCTTTTTCAAGACAATCTCTTAGAGTCTTCGCAATAGCAATGTCATCTTCAACAATAAGAACTTTTTGCATTTTGTCCTCCATTCCATATATGTAAACAAATTTTGCTACAGTACCTGATTTTATTTATCATGAGCGCCTGATTTTCATTGAAAATTAACATTCACAATTAGAATATTTTTATAAATCTTATGAAAGACATTTAG
>LQAJ01000037.1_pt1 | contig 128014 bp, 145 predicted proteins | sample 1535811 | NCBI WGS metagenome assembly LQAJ01 (sample SAMN04331587, study PRJNA305678) | bioreactor metagenome | isolation source: bioreactor_6 inoculated with Wadden Sea sediment 2nd replicate of a... | place: Germany: Wadden Sea, Janssand Flat | reverse complement strand
GAAAGGACCAGGACTTTCTTATGTGGTCAGTCAATCAAATCCAAGCTATCCTATAGATTCTGAAAAGATCTGAATCTGGTTTTTGCCTTTTGACTTGGCTTGATATAACATTCTATCAGCCTGTTTAAACAAGTTTATGTCATCAAAATCACTTAATCCAATACTAATTGTAAACTGAACCTTATTAGACAAGTGTATCAGTCGAGTTTGCTCTATGGTTTCACGGAGGTCTTCAAGACATTCAAGAATGTTTTTTCTATTCTTGTCATCAAAAATAATTGCAAATTCCTCTCCACCAACTCTTGCGATGAACTTGTCATCAGGGCAGACACGTTTTAAAATAGCTGCGGTTTCCCTTAGAACTTGATCGCCAGTATCATGACCGTAAGTGTCATTGATAGACTTAAAATCGTCAATATCAATAAGGGCTAAGTGGACAGGGCCTTTGAGGTTGGCCATTTTTTCAGTGAAGGCCCGTCTGTTCCATAAGTCAGTTAAACTATCTGTTGTTGCGAGTTTTTCCAGTCTTTTCTTAAGTTCTATACTCTTGGTGATATCGTTGATTGTCCCTTCAGTGAAGGTTTCCCCATCAATTGTATCAACGATCCTAAAGGTTATTTCAGTCACAACTTTTTTTCCGTCCAATTTGACCATTTCCATTTCACGCATATCCTGAGGGAAGATAGACCCGCTTAAAGTGGCTTTGAATTTAGCCCATTGAACCGGATCGTCAATCATTTTATATGTGCGGTCTTTTAGGGCCTTATGCAGCATATGAGCTGATTCAAAGCCCAATATATTGGCAAGTTTTGGATTAACCATACGAAAGCCGCTTTTACTGCCGAAACGAAAAACGCCAATGGGGATGTTCTCAAATAAACTTCTAAAATGGGATTCACTCCTGTTGATAGCCTCAACAAGCTCAATAAGCTCCTCATTGGATGTTTCCAGTTCTTCATTCATGTCATGAAGTTCATGGGTTCTTTGACTGATCAAATCTTCTAGTAACTCATTGTGCTGTGTCAATTTATGATTCATTTCTGTATTTTCTTTAAGAAGATCTTCAGCCTGGTTATAGGCAAAAGTAAATCGTTTTGCCAGGGTAAAGGATTGGCAAAGTATCAAGACAATCAGGGCAAATGGGGTGAGTGAAGTCGTACCAATATAACCGGCTTCATATAGCATATCATTGACTGCTGAAAAAATAAGAAGACTGGTGCCAAGCATCATGACTAGGGCGCCTGATTCCCTGTATTTAAAGGCGCTTATAATAATGTAGCAGAGATATAGAATGCCAAGGCCTATAACAAGTTCAAAAGGCACGAGGAGCATGTCAAAGACCGCAACAGGAAAAATTAGGGTCGTTATAACGGCGGTGACTGTAGAAAGAACAATGAATTTATCTAAGCGACTTTTATGAAATTTTCTGAATGTGTGACTTACGAATAAAATCACAAAAAGTCCAACACTATAAAAAGCAATATAGGCGACTTTCATAAAAATTTCCCACTCAAGATTAGGAAAAATATCGTAAATATAGCGATTGCCAACCATGAGAGAGCGAACGGAAAAGGCTAGGCATAAGAGACTAAAGTAAAGTGCCGCCTTGTCGCGTTTATGGAGGTGGTAAATCATTAAATGATAAAGAGCCATAATGAATATACCGCCTGCAGCTATTAAGTCAAATGCAATACGACCAGAAACATGTCTGTTAATAGCCTGTGGAAGCCCTATATAGAAGTCCTTTATAACAAATCGTCTATGGTTAAAATTGGAGAAATGGATGATTAACCGAGTGGTGTCTCCACTTGGCTTGAATGACCCAACTACGGGTTTCCACTGGGCGCGCGTGGTCTCTTTTGTTTTACCGGGCACACCATTTTCTGCGATAAGTTCACCATTGGCATAGATCTTAAAAGCTGATGATATATATGTGGTTTCAATGGTCAGTTCGTCAACATCCACAGGTGTTAGAATATCCAGCATGAGGGTGCCATATCCCTGAGATCCAATGTATTTTTGTCCGATGTTTTTGTGGGTCCAAGTCTGAGGCACAGTGACCAAGTCCTTGTAGTTTTCTCGGGCATAAAAATCAATATTTGGATCGACAAATTCATTCCAGACAATCTTCCACTCTCCACGGAGTTTGTGTATATCAGTCGTGGAAAAGGAGGCTTCATTTAAATTTATGGTGCCGTAATAGGCACTTTTAAATTGGACATCTGTACAGGCTGTTAGGAATAAAGACAGAAAGCACAGACATAATAGGATTATTTTTTTCATGGATTTGTAACCTCAAAAAAAGGTCCATTATGCAGCATGGGTCCGACCTTGGATTTGTCCAAGGCAACATCTTTAAGATTTTGCAGTGTGTTTGATTCCCAAAGCAAAGGTCGCGGATAGTCTATTCCAATATCTTTTGGGTGGATGACCATGGAAACATGTGACCATTTTGATGCTTGAAGAAGTTGTGTAAGTTCGCTTGAAAAAAGTTGCCCACTAAGCAAGATAAGATCCCCTGTTCTAAGGGTGCTGCTGATGTCATCATAGCTTACCTTTTTAACGTCCAAAATGAATCCCCCTCATTTTTATCGAAACACATACAACCTATTATCCATATGTTAACAAAACGAGGTTATTAACATATCAAGCGCTTGTCTGTTTACAAAATCACCATCCCTGGGTCCCAAAACAGGCATGTAGAAAGTAGGAGTGGTGGAATGTAAAAAGGCTTGGACCTCTGTATAATTCTATGAAAGGCGCTCACAAGGATAAATATGAACATTTCGATATAATTATATTTTTCTACTATTATACCAGAAATATCTAATTCCGTGTCTTACCTATAGAAAATCTGGAAAGCTCCAACATAAAGATTTTGATTGTCTATATAGAATAGTCAAAGATTTATAGGGTGCTAAGACTTGATTAAAACAAGACCGTGATATATAATGATAACGAAAACCGATAACGAATTATGATAATACAAATTCATTTTCAAGTCTAATGTGTCGTTAAGAGGGTATAACTGGCATATAAGAATAAGGAGATGCTCATGAAAGAAAATATAAAACACACAAGCAATGTGAAATGGACAGCCTTTTTAAAGATGTTCTGCTATGCTCCTTGGGGCATATGGTGGCCCTGCTGCCCATTATGGCGTTTTTACAGATCAGATGGTGACAAAAAAAGCCTATCTGACTGAAGAGGAGATGGTGGAACTCATAGCGCTTAACAGTGTTTTACCAGGACCGACAAGCACTCAAACCATTGTTTCCATTGGCTATAAAACAGGTGGACCGGGCTTGGCATTTTTGACCATGCTCGTTTGGGCCCTTCCGGTTCTTTGCATGATGACAGGGTTGTCTTTTCTATACCAGATCCTTAAAGAAATGAACATTTCTCAAGATGTTCTTAGATACGTGGGACCAATGGCTGTTGGCTTTATTATTGTTGCGGCGTACAGGATTGGAAAGAAGGTTATAAAGGGAAAAATGACAGTGGCCCTTCTCGTGTTCGGCGGGTTAACAACCTACTTTATTAGAGCACCTTGGATATTTCCTCTGGTTTTACTTTTGGGTGGGCTTGTCAGCATCCTCTTTTCAAAAGAAAAAAACATATGGAATCATGTTAAGCTGAGTCCACCTTGGATATACTTTATGACCTTTGTTTTTTTCTCCCTTATGAGTTTAGGACTGGCATATGTTTCTGACAACCGAATAGTGGATTTGTTTGAAAGCTTCTATAGATATGGATACCTGGTCTTTGGAGGGGGACAGGTTGTCATTCCAGTCATGCATACTGAATTGGTTGGATTAAAAGCTTATATGACCAACCAGGAGTTTCTAACAGGGTATGGACTTGTTCAAGGTTTACCAGGCCCCATGTTTAGCTTCAGTGCTTATGCTGGGGGCATGGCAGCTAGAGGCAGCGGGACGGGAATCCAGATTTTAGGCGCTCTGGCGAGTGGCATAGGAATTTTTCTTCCTGGCCTTCTTCTCATATTTTTTGTCTATCCAGTATGGGAGAAGCTCAAAGAAATAAAAGCTGTTAAAATTTCACTTCTTGGCATAAATGCTGTTGCTGGTGGACTCATAACCACTTCCGCAGTCGTGCTCATGCAAAGAAGTGGCCTACATTTTGACAATTTGCTCGTAACACTGATGACTGTTGTCTTACTCATGACAAAAAAAATTCCAGCACCCCTGATTGTTATACTAGCCATAGGTTTTGGGATAATGATTTAATGGGATTTTAGAGGAAAAACCACAAGACCATATAAACTGAAGAGATAACAATTAGATTATGAAAAACAAAGCCCGAGTGGTGGTCAGGTATTAATTGAACTGGCCACCACTCGGGTTTTTTGTATTATAGATACCACTGCTGGGAACAAGGTACGTCAAGAATCTGTGCACATGGCGCACTTGTTGTTTTTATGTATATTATCGGGATCAACAAAGCGACCGCACTTGACACAGGCCACATAATTCTTGTTGGCACAGGATGCACATAATGATTCTCCATCGCTTCTTGTGAAGGAAGAATGTTCTCGTCCGCAATCAACACAATTATACATTTCACCACCTCCATGACAGTCATTTACCCTGAAAGAAGGATTTGTAATCATTTGTAAACTTGAACTCGGGGACAAAGTTCAGTATCCTTAAGAAAAAGTAAGTGGATGATGTGGATTAAAAAAGGTTAGGAGATTAAAATGAAACCAGAGACTATACTGAGTCAGCTCAAATCATCTCAAGTGGATTATTTATTACATGAACATCCGCCTTTATATACAGTGGAAGAAGCCAAGGCTTACGATGAAAAAAATGCCAGGTGGACACTGTAAAAATATGCTTGTCACGAATAAGAAAAGGACGAGTTTCTTTTTAATTATACTGGAGTCTCAAAAAAGAATGGATTTTAAAGCCTTAGGTCAAAAAATCGGTATTAAGGGACTGAAGTTCGCCAAAGAAGAAACCCTCGAAAGATTTGATACTTTTTCGGGGTCTGTGTCCCCATTCATCGTTCTTGAAGACTCTGAAAATGAAATTGATGTATATATTGATAGGGACTTGCTCAATTATGACCGTTTGAACTTTCATCCCAACATCAACACCCTCACTGTGGGCGTGGAGACTCAGGCTTTTACGGACTATATGAAAAGGGTCAATCATGAAATGTTTCCCTTACAGTATCCATAAAGAGCAGATGAATAGAATAATGGTGATATAGTGATATTTTTAAGTGGAACTGTTAAAAATTTTAATTTCACCTTTTAATTTTATCGTCAATGTATTACCATATATACCGATTGGATGAAGGGTATCTTCACACTGCAACGGATACTTGATGGGGTGAAAGACATGGATGATAGAGTGAAATCTCTAAGACAAGAACTTATTAAAAATAAACAAGGAAACAATCCGTGGCGCCCAGTGGGTTTTCATATTCTTTTTGGATTTCTTTGGATTTACTTATCAGATAGACTGCTGTCTATGGCCATTCATGATAGAGCTGTCTATGAATGGGTTCAAACCTTCAAAGGTGCCCTTTATGTAACGCTTACAGGTGGGGCTTTATATTTCCTTATTCGAATGGACAACTCTAGAATTTTTTCCCTGAATAAGTCCTTGAGTATTCAGAATGAAGAATTGGTGGCATACTCCGAGGAGTTAACAGCCGCAGATCAAGAGCTCAATAGCAAAGTGAATGCGCTGAATGATTTAACAGAAAAACTAAAAAAAGCGGGAAGTGGAGCTCCTTGAATTGGCTACCAAAGACCACTTAACTGAACTGCAAAACAGGGTCAAATACGAAATGGATTTGGAGGCCTATCTTCAAATACATGAAAGTTTTAATGTGTTAATCGTGGGAATTGATGATTTTAAAAAACTCAACAATTATCATGGGCACAATTACGGGGATGCCCTGCTTAAAATTGTAGGGCAGGCACTTTCTAATACTATAGGGTATAGCCATGTTTATAGAAGTTCAGGAAGCGAATTTATTATCTTATTGCCCCCTGACTATAAACATTACGAAGAGGAAAGTATTTTTCTAATTAAGGAAGCCCTAAGCCGTATCAAGTGCGTGAATGGGCTTGTGTATACCCCGTCAGCTTGTATTGGTGTTGTTCGTGTGAACAAGGGCGAAGATGTGGATAGTGTTTATAAAAAATTAAATGTGTCCCTTTTGCATGCAAGAGAAAATGGCATTAATACGGTCAAATCCTATAGCGAAAACTTTGAGAAAAAGCAGTTCTACAATATTCAGTTGGATGAAGCCATTAGAAAATCCATGGATCAGGATTTATTTGACCTAAACTTTCAGCCTATATACAGTTTGCAAAGTGGGCAGATTGTGTCTTATGAGGTCCTCCTTAGGTGGCCGAACAATGAACTTGGGGAAAAGAATATTGGTCATGTTATTGAAAGGGCTGAGAAGACGGGACAAATCCTTGATCTGGACAAATGGGTGCTCCGCGAACTGATTCGTCACCTTAAATCATCACCAAATATATTTATGGGAAAACGGCTTTCCATGAATGTGTCATCACGTTCCTTTCACTCAGATCATTTCTATAAATATTTCATGAGAGAAATGAAAGAGGCAAGCATACACCTGTCTATGATTGAACTGGAAATCACTGAGTATTCAGTGATTGAGAACCTAGACAAGTGTAGAAATATAATGGAAGCCTACAAGAAGGAAGGGGTGAAAATTGCCCTTGATGACTTCGGCACCGAGTTCTCCTCATTAAATTACTTGAGTAAGCTGCCCTTTGATACGCTAAAAATTGATAAGAGTTATATTGACGATATAGAATCAAACAAAAGAGATGAGGCTATTGTCAAACACATTGTTGACTTGTCTAGAAACCTTGGGCTGATTGTTATAGCAGAAGGTATTGAAACTAGGGGGCAAGAGGATATACTCAAGAGTATGTCTTGCGACTGCGGCCAGGGATATTTGAAATCAAGACCTGTGGATATTTCTATTCTGGGGAACTTAGTGGGCTAGTACCTCTATTTAACGAGACAGGGCAACACGTAAAAAATAGATCAATAAAGGAACCACTGGGTATATAATTCTCAGTGGTTTTTCTTGTCTTAGGACAAGTTAAACTTGCACATAGAGTTGTGAAAAGTATAACTTGCGAATTTTTTGATTTTACGAAATTTAATTGATTGAATTTAGAAATAAATCAAAAAAGCTAGACAATTATGCTGTGAGCCAGTAATATCAATGTATATGCATTATACATTCGATTATGCATAATTTAACATTAAATGGAATTTAGTTCCGGGGGGAGATATTATGAAACCATCTTTGAATGACAAGTTATCTGTAATTGGTGTTTCAATGGATTTAGGCGCAGGCACTGCGGGGGTAAGTCTTGGTCCAGCTGCACTTAGATATGCAGGCATTATTGAAAGACTCGAAAACATTGGCTACGATGTGAATGACACAGGCGACATCGTTGCAAACAAGCCAGAAAGCGCTATCACAGAAGGCACACACTTAAAAAACCTAGGTGAAGTGTCTCGTGTGAACAAGCTCCTTTGCGAAAGAGTCGACAGCGAAATGTCACAGGGACGTTTCCCGCTTGTTTTAGGGGGCGACCATAGTATTGCTATTGGAACAATTGCAGGTGTTTTACAGCATAAGAAAAACCTTGGCGTGATTTGGTTTGATGCTCATGGAGACATAAACACGGCAGAGACATCACCATCGGGAAATATTCATGGCATGCCTGTCGCTGTTAGCCTGGGTCATGGTCATGAATCCCTTACAGAAATAGGTGGGGACGATAAAAAGATCAAGTCTGAAAACATCGTATTCATTGGTTGTCGTGACCTGGATGCCGGTGAAAGAAAAATGCTGAAGGCATTTGGAATAACAGTATTTACAATGCATGAAGTGGACAGAATGGGCATGACAGAAGTTATGAATCGTGCCATTGCCATTGCATCTGAAGGCACAGACGGCATCCATGTCAGCTTCGATGTGGACAGTCTTGATCCAACACATGCAATTGGAACAGGCACTCGAGTGCCTGGTGGCCTAACATACCGCGAAAGCCACTTGGCTCTTGAAATGATCGCAGAAACAAATAAAGTTGTAAGCGCGGAATTTGTAGAAGTGAATCCGATTATTGATATTAAAAATCAAACAGCTAAGCTTACGGTGGAACTCATTGGGTCCCTCATGGGTGAGTGGCTCATCTAAGAACTGAATAGTGCGCATAATTTAGGGCTGAACCAATAAAGTAATGTCTTTATTGGTTCAGCCCTTTTTTATGAGTATTCCTTCCAAGTCCATGCGATTCGGATAATTATTTTAAAAGATCCAGAACAACGCTATCAAGCTGGGATTTATCGCATATGTCATTATGGAGCACGGGACGCTTGTCAATATCCTTAATAGGTGCAGGAATATCTAAGCCGGCTTTCTTAGAAAGCAATTCAACCAATTCAAAGTCAGAAAAGGCATCCACATCTTGACCAAGACCCTCAAGCACGCTACGTGGGAACTTGAAAGGGCTCGCTGTTGAAGCGATAAGTGTTTGTGTCTTGTCTCCCGTTTTGTTGACATAGTCCGTGTAGACCTGGTATGCCACAGCTGTGTGGGTGTCTACAGTATAACCGTGGTTTTTGTAAAGTTTAGAAATAGCACTCACTGTGGCTGTGTCATCTGCATAGCCGCCATAGAAATCAGCCATATTTTCTTTCATTGTTTCGCTGATGGCATAGTGTCCCTTTGTTTTTAAGTCGTGCATTAATGAAGCAATAACAGAGTCATCATTTCCGCTTAAGGCATATAAAAATCTCTCAAGATTGCTGGAAATCAATATATCCATAGAGGGAGAAACCGTAGGGATAAATGGTCTGTTTAAGTCATAAACCCCAGTGTTAAAGAAATCCGCGAGGACATTATTGGTGTTTGATGCACAGATAAATTTTTTCACAGGCAGCCCCATGTTTTTAGCGTAATAGGCTGCAAGTATATTGCCGAAGTTGCCTGTTGGTACGACCACATTTATTTCATCACCTAGGGCGATTGTCCCTGTTTTAACCAGCTGGTAGTAGGCATGAACATAGTAGACGATTTGTGGGACCAGCGACCTATGTTAATGGAATTGGCAGATGATAGAATATAGCCTTTTTCTTTTAAAAGAGACTTATAGGCTTCATCGGTAAAGATTTTTTTAACCCCATTTTGGGCATCATCAAAGTTGCCATTGATTCCAAAGACATGGGTGTTTTGTCCCTCTTGTGTGATCATTTGTCTTTTCTGAACATCACTGACGCCATCTGTTGGGTAGAAGACAACAATATCTATGCCGTCCACGTTGGCAAAACCTTCAAGGGCAGCCTTTCCTGTGTCCCCAGAAGTGGCTGCTAGAATAATAATGTCTTCCTTTGTACCGAGTTTCTTGGCGCTGGTCGTCATGAAGTGCGGCAGTATAGACAGGGCCATATCTTTAAAAGCCAGAGTTTTTCCATGGTATAGTTCAATGAAACTGGCCTTGTCACAGGTATGAACCGGTGCAATTTGAGAATGCCTGAATTTATCATCATAGGCTGAGAGTATACACTTATCAAGCTCCTCAGATGTAAAATCAGTTGCAAACTGACTTAAAATAATCTTTGCAAGGGCTTGATAGGACAGGTCCTTGAGCTGACCATTTAAGAAATCGAGCTTTGGTATCTCTGTGGGTACAAAGAGACCACCGCCTGATGCTATGCCCTTTACAACAGCTTGGGCGAACGTTAGGCTTTCATCGCTTGAACGGGTTGATTTAAAGTGAAGTGTTGACATAGTGCCTCCTAATATAAAATAAAGCCCTCTCTCACAAGTGCAGTATTCGTAACTAAAGGGGTTAAATATGAACGTTATGAAACAATTTAACCGTTACATATATACTATAGAATTTTATTCAAATTTCAACCTTTTTGTGTAAAGTGCTTGTGTTTTATTAAGAAAAGTACAAAAGTGTTCTTTTTGATGAATCACTCGGACATTATATTGGACATTGCTCGCAAAAAAGGACAAAAAAGAAGGAAAAGATAATGGATAATCTTTGATAAAAAACTAACATTCAAATCTGTCGAAAACGTTAGAAAATAAGGCTTGTAAGCTTTTTGAAAACTATTTTCAAGACGTGAGAAACATGTTAAACTATGTAGTCAATAGCGCTTATTGTATACACAATAAATGAGCGCTGGAGCACATAAAATAGGTTGAATATTAGATTTAAAATAGAGTAAGGAATGGAGTCGTCTTATGGCACAACATATAATCGAAGAAGCGAAAAGATGTTTACAGTGTAAGAATGCCCTGTGTAAAAAGGGGTGTCCCGTTGGAACACCTGTCAATGATGCGGTGGAGATGTTATTAAGTGGTCAAATTTCCGATGCAGGAAAACTACTCTTTGACAATAACCCACTGTCTATTGTCTGTTCACTGGTGTGTCCGCATGAAAAGTTCTGTGAAGGAAGCTGTGTTCTTGGTCGCAAGGGCAATGCCATCCACTGGAGTACCATTGAACATTATATTTCTGACTACTACCTCAACAAAATGGACCTACAACCTCAAAGAGATCCTGAGAAAAAAATTGCTATAATTGGATCGGGACCTGCAGGCATTACTTTAGCTTTCGTACTGGCACAAAAAGGATATGACATTACAATATTTGAATTAAGAGATAAAATTGGCGGTGTCTTGCAATATGGGATTCCAGCCTTTCGTCTACCAAAAGACATTCTCGATAGATTAAAAGACCAACTGGTCAATATGGGGGTTAAAATTAGACCCAACACCTTAGTGGGACCAGTTATTACAATTGATGACTTATTTAGAGATGGCTACAGAGCCATTTTTATAGGCACAGGGGTTTGGAATCCAAAGCCAATGCGCATTAAAGGTGAAAGCCTAGGGCATGTTCACTATGCTATAGACTATTTGAAGAACCCTTCAAGTTTCCAAATTGGAAAAAAAGTTTGTGTGATCGGGGCAGGCAATGTTGCTATGGATGTGGCACGAACTGCTGTCAGACGCGGTGCAAAGGAAGTTTCGATCATGTATAGGCGGGCTGAAGAAGATATGCCAGCCAGTCAGCATGAAATAAAGTACGCCAAATTAGATGGTGTAAAGTTTGAGTTTTTCAAAAGTCCAGTTGAAATTAATGATGATGGTATAAAATACTATGAAACAAAAAAAGTCACAGAGGACGGGCAAGAAAAGCTTATAACCCTTGATGGGCAAGATGGGCGCGAGGGGACACTTGAACTCTTTGAGGCAGATACAATTATTATAGCTGTCAGCCAGGGACCGAAAACAAACATCATAGCCCATTCTAAAGGCATTGAAATTGGAAAAACAGGCCTTGTCTCTACAGACAATTGCGGTCGGACAAGTCGCCAAGGTGTATTTGCATCAGGGGATGTTGTAACCGGCGCCAAGACGGTTGTAGAAGCGGTCATGTTTTCAAAACGTGTGGCAAATGCCATTGAGAGCTATTTGGATTCAAGCGCAGAGACTTGCGAATAAGCCCAGAAACTCACGTTCATTTCACAGCAATTAATAGGTGAGCGACTTGCAAAATATCATTCAAGAACCCTCCTGGTAGCCTATATAAATATTTAATAATCAAAAAATAAGATTCGCATGTTCACGTTCTAAAATAAAAGGCTGTGTATGAAAAAACCTTTCAAAAGGGCCTTTGTTTCAAAAGGGTGGACCTGCGAATCTTTTTCTTATATATAGAACTGATAAAACAAATAGAACTGATTTCAGAATAAAAGTATTCTACAAAAATGACTTGGCTTCTTCGTATAAATCAGTATCTTCTTTATGCATACGCTTAAGGACTGCATCAAAGACCTGGCTGGATGCTGCCTTAAATGTATCCTGATCCAAAAGAATTTTAGACTTTGTATTATACTGGTCTTTAAACTGCATGTAGGTTTCACTTAAGTTGCCCATCTCGTCCATGTAACGTTCCGTCTTTTTCTTTAATGGATCGTTGCCCTTTTTAAGAAGGCTAGGGTAAAGATATTTATCCTCACTGTTTAAGTGTATTTTTAGTTTACCGGCCAGGGCACTTATATGTCTAGCTATAACCAAACCGTTGTCTTCTAAGTTTCCCTGCTCGATTAAAGTCATGGCTTCGTGGATCGTTTCGTAAATATCCTTATGTTGTCTTTCTAAATTTTGTAGGGTTGTCATATAGTCTCTCCTCTCAATAAATGATTGAGTCAATCGCTCTTTGTCTATGAAGAAAGTATAAGGTTTTTATATGTACTGAGCGGTAACTCAAGTTACGTTTATAGAAAAAGCTTTTAAATTTTGCAAGTGCTAGGCAACAAACGCTTAGGTTAGTCTTAAAAGTCAAAGGGTATAAAAATAGAGACAGTATTATAAACCTATAAAAAATAATGTGAAGAAGTTTTCACCAAGCGGGTGATGAAATGGATAAAAGCAATATTGATAAAATAGACATACAAGAGAAAAAGGCCAAATTAAGGGGATTGACTTATGCTCTTCTCCTATGTTTTTTTATGCTTTTAATTTCATCCCTCATATATATCACAGTTCGAGATGATATTTACAATGAAATTGATGAATCACACTATGGACTCATTTTTAAGCTTGAAGAAGACATGAATCGAACAATAGAAGGCGTTTCGGAATATGCCATTTATTTAAGTCAATTTCCAGAAACCGAAAAAGCCCTTTATGGTCATGTAGAGGCACTTGAGAATACGGCATCAGTTATGCAAACCATTTGCCAGCACAATAGGGGTATAGACCAATTTCGTCTTTTGAATAATAAAGGACAAGAAATCGTACGAATCAATGTAGATGATTCGGGCAAGACGAGCATCGTTGAAAAAGAAAACTTACAAAACAAAGGGGACAGGTACTATTTTAAAGAAGGTATGAAAGCAAATCAGGGACAAATCTATATGAGCCGACTTGATTTGAACACTGAAAAAGGGGAAGTCGAAATTCCACATAAGCCTGTTCTAAGAATGGCAGTGCCTGTAGACAGAGACGGAGATCGGTTAGGGCTTGTCGTACTAAATTATAAAGGTGACGCTATCTTTAAAATGATGGAAAGTGAACATGCACACAGCAATGATGACGTGATTCTTTTAAATCAAGAGGGATACTATTTAAAAGGCTTCAGTTATTCTGTTACGTTCGGATTTGATATTCAAGGCCAAGAGGGTCGTGGTTTTTTTAAGGATCATCCACTGGTATGGGACCGCATGAAAACCAGCGGGACAGGTAAGTATGAAAGTGAACGCGGATGGGTCTATTACAAGGAAATGCAGCCCATTAAAACGCAGGTAAACCCTTCAAGTTTAAGGTCATGGTTTATATTGATTTCCATACAACAAAAAGAAATTAAAGAAGAACTGAAACATCTTATTTTAGGCCTTCAAATAGGCAATGTTATTCTCGTTCCCCTCTTTATATTACTGGGGTGGACGCTGGGGGACTACCAGATTAAGAACAAATATTACAAATTAACCCTAGAAAATCAGGCCCGTGTAGACGCTTTAACAGGACTCTTTAACAGACGCTATGCCAATGAACTCCTTCAGTATAATATTGACCTAATAAGCAGGCAAAACGGAAACCTTTCACTTGTCTACATTGATCTGAACAATCTAAAATTTGTGAATGACACATACGGTCATGAAATGGGCGATCTCATGATAAAATCGGCAGCTAAGGCATGATGAAAAGTGTCAGAAAGACAGATGTGATCGGTCGAATGGGAGGGGATGAGTTCATGATTGTCCTACCTGATTGCACCATAAGCAAACTACAGGAAATAATGGGTCGTATAGAACGAAGATTTGAAGAGGTTGGTCGAGCAGAGTTGGGGCAAAGCTGGTCAATGAGTTGGGGGTTTTCCCAGTGGACTAAGGAGGATGACACTGTTACAGATCTTGTAGACAGAGCTGATAACGCCATGTATAGACACAAGAAGATCTTCAAAGAGGACCCCAAAAATAAGGAGAAGTAAAGTTCGTTCTTTGGGTCAGAACAAAATAAAAGCAAACTGAATAAAAAGAATACAAACAGGGCTAAGTAAATGCCCTGTTTTTCAATGTACGAATATCGCATTTATAAATTCCTTGAATACTTGAGAGTCAACTAGTGAAATATTCGATTGGATGGTCCCGGGTTAGTATGACATATTTAGATAAGCGAGAACGTTTAAAGACTTGATGGGAGGCTATTATGGAATTAAAAAAAGAGTTACCTGAAATTTTCGAAGAATTTTCTGAAGCAAGAAGAAATGGATTTATTGCAGCAAAGGCTTTTAAGGAACAAAACAAGCCTATGGTGGGGACTTTCTGTACATTTATGCCTCAGGAATTACCACTTGCTATGGGCGCGGCAACGGTTTCACTTTGTGCGACGTCTGATGAAACAGTAGGCGATGCTGAAAAAGACCTACCACGTAATCTTTGTCCGCTTATTAAATCCAGCTATGGATTTGGGAAAACAGATAAATGTCCTTACTTTTACTTTAGTGACCTAGTGGTTGGGGAAACAACATGTGATGGCAAGAAGAAAATGTTTGAGCTTATGGGAGAGTATAAACCAGTACATGTTATGCAACTGCCCAATAATCCAACAACAAAAGAAGCCCATGACATGTGGAAGGCTGAAATTATCCGCTTAAAAGAATCGCTTGAGACACAGTTTGAAACGACAATTACAGAAGAAAATATTAAAAAGGCCATTAACCTTAAAAATAGAGAAAGACAAACACTGAAAGACTTCTATTCTCTTGGAAAGCTAAACCCGCCAGCCATTAGTGGTGGTGACCTTCTGAAGGTTCTATATGGCAGTACTTTTAAGTTTGATAGAGAAGAAACAATTAAAGAGGTTTCGGCTCTGACTGATAAAGTTATGAAGGAATACGAAGCTGGCAAGAAACTGGAGCAAAAACCGAGAATCCTCATCACAGGATGTCCTATCGGTGGCGTGACAGAAAAAGTTGTAAAAGCCATCGAAGAAAATGGTGCAACTGTGGTCTTCTATGAAAACTGCATGGGTGCCAAAGCTGTTGAAGATAATGTGGATGAATCCAATCCTGATGTTTACGAAGCTCTGGCAGAAAAATATCTAAAAATTGGATGTTCATGTATGTCGCCAAATGAAAACAGATTTAAACTTCTCGACAGAACAATTGATGAGTACCAGGTGGATGCGGTTGTAGATGTTATACTACAAGCCTGTCATACCTATGCTGTAGAAACTATGAATGTTAAGCGCTTTGTGAATGATAAAAAAGGAAAGCCTTATATCAGTGTGGAAACAGATTATTCAACATCTGATATTGGTCAGCTAAACACACGTATGGCAGCATTTATCGAAATGTTATAGGCGTACGCATGTTAAGCATTGGAATTGATTCAGGATCGTCGACAACTAAAGGTGTTCTCTTTAATGGAGACAGAGTTCTCGACAAGGTCATATGGCCAACAGGGGCCAATCCGAAAAGAACCATAAAAACCGTACATGAAAAACTTTATGAAAGTGCAAGGGCATTGGGTCACGACGCCTACACAGTTACCACAGGTTATGGACGTGACTTGCTGGAAGAAGCAGATAAGAAAGTGACAGAAATCACGTGTCACGGCAGGGGCGCAGCGTTTTGCATAAAGATGTTGCCACTGTAATTGACATTGGAGGCCAAGACAGCAAGGTGATTTGCCTTGACCGGGACAAAAATGTCCGTGATTTTTGATGAATGACAAATGTGCAGCGGGCACAGGACGATTTGTTGAAGTCATTATGCGTTTGTTACACCAAGACTTATTTGATTTGGATGACTATGTTCAGGCATCAGAACCAACTAAAATAAGCAGTATGTGCACTGTCTTTGCAGAAAGTGAAGTGATAAGTCTTCTGGCGCAAGATATTCCAGGAGAAAGCATTGCCAGAGGTGTTATAGCCTCTATTTGTGAAAGAACCTCAATTTTCTCAAAGCGACTGCCGATTGAAGGCAAGGTGTTTTTTAGTGGGGGCTTGGCCCAGTTCAAAGTTATACGAAATGACCTTGAAAAGTGCTTAGGCCTGGAAGTTGTTGCCCATGAAGACGCCCAGTTAACAGGTGCTATTGGAGCGGCAAGCATAGGCATGCAAAAAATTAAAGCACTATAAAATATAAAGCGTTATAAAATATAAAGCACTATAAAATATAAACCGCTTAACCGTAAAGAGGACGTTTTGTTCGCCACACGGTTAAGCGGTTTTATTGTATGAATTATTTTTGTGGGCCTTAGTCAGTGTTTAAATCATGGCCTTCACAAAAAGATTTAAAGGCATTTAGGGTCTTTTGTGTCTCTCTTTTGAACATGGATGGCATAAAAATAAAGAGGAGTCTGTAAAAGAGCTTATTGGAATAAAACTCTTGCTCACTTACGTAAGTAGTCGAATGATTTGGCTTGCTGATAAATTCATCTGTTGAAATATTTTCAACACCGGAAGACACATACATGGCACTTATATAGTCCGGAAAATGCTGTTCTAGAATGGTTTCTTTAATGATCATTTCCTTGTTCTTCATCATAAAATGATATTGATGGACAGCGTTTACTTCAAAGGCAATCCCTTCAATATTCTCAATTCGAGTCAGACCTTCTTGCCACACAGGTCGAAACTCTAGATTTTTAAACAAGGCGATAACTGCATCGCGGGGCAAATCGATGGTCACTTCACATTTGTATTTCATAAGTCCTCCCAAGTGCTTTGATTTATGGCTTGCTTAAATGGTATATAAAGACTAGGTTCTTACAAGCGGTCTGTTGAAACTTTTTATAAAGTATACATACCTAAATAAAAACCATTCATTCATATTGTTAAGACTTGATAAAAGTCAGTGAACATTGGATACGTTTTAAATAATAAGTATAAAAGAAACGGTAAAAACAGGAGGTATTATGAGCGTAATTCTATCAAAAAAAGCCCTTGGGTTTCACTGGGAGACTCAAGACCCATTTCTATTCTGTGCCCATCATCTTGATAAATACCCTAAGGGAACAGACCAGCTCGGACCAGCCATGCCCCTATCACGAAGAAATTTGGGGCAAGACTTCGATTTGAGCAATGACTGGAAAATGTATCATGGTCGGACTGTTCCTGGTTTTCCTGAGCATCCTCATAGGGGATTTGAAACAGTCACAGTGGTTCTTGAAGGCTTTGTGGACCACTTTGATTCGAAGGGGGCTTCGGGACGCTATGGTCAAGGGGACGTCCAGTGGATGACAGCTGGAGAAGGCATGCAGCATGCAGAAATGTTTCCTCTGGTGCATTCAGACAAGGAAAACCCACTTCATCTATTTCAAATATGGCTCAACCTGCCCAAAAAAGATAAGTTTGTAAAGCCTCATTATAAGATGCTATGGAGTGAAGAAGTTCCCATTATTCATTTAAAGAATGACATGATTTTAAATGATGAAACCGCAAAAGAAGAAAGCAACATAAGTGTGACGCTCATTGCAGGTCAGTTTATGTCAGTAGAATCTGCAAAACCCGCGCCTGATTCTTATGCATCAAATCCGGAAAGCGAATTAAGCATCATGCTGGTCAAAATTGATGAAGGGGCAAAATTCACATTGCCAAAGGCTTCAGATCATGTAAAAAGAGCCATATATCACTACAAAGGACAGGGCATTAAAATCAATAAAGAAATCCTTGAAAAGAATACCAGGCCTATGTTAAGCCCGAGGCATTGTCCATTGAGAGTCAAGGCAAAGAGGCTGAAATTCTCATTTTGCAGGCTGTGCCTATAAATGAACCTGTGGCCCAGTACGGCCCCTTTGTTATGAACACAATGGATGAAATCCGAACAGCCTATGATGACTATCAGAAAACAAGATTTGGTGGATGGCCATGGGATAGGTCTGATCCTGTTAATCCTAAGGACAAAGGGCGTTTTGCAAAGTACGAAGATGGTCGGGTGGTATATCCAGTAAGTGAAGACCGTAAAGACTAAATGGCATTAATAAAGATTTTTAAAAAATGGGAATGAAAGCTTATATCACTTATGATTGTGGGTAGGTCTAACTAAATGAGCTTTTTAGGAGGATGCCTTTATGAAAAAATCATTAGTTATAGATAGCGAATTATTTAAAACATTATTTGAGGTCTCGGGTGATGCCTACTGTCTGATTCAAAATGGTCGGTTTATTATGTCTAATAAGAGCAGTGAAAACATGCTCCAAGCTGAAGATGGTCAACTCATTGGAATATCACCTATTGAAATATCCCCGGCCATTCAAATGGATGGAAGACGTTCAGATGAAAAGGCTAGGGAAATGATAGACCTTGCTTTAGAAAAGGGATCGCATAAGTTCGAATGGACGCACAAGAAAATGAATGGCGAACTTTTCCCCACAGAAGTGGTATTAACCGCAGTTCCAACGGAGGACAAAGATATTCTTCTAGTGGCGTGGAGGGACATTTCAAAGCGACGCTCCCTTGAACTGGACAATATGAAAATGGGAGAAAAGATAAAACTGTTAACAGACTCCTCTCATATAGGTGTTTGGGAGCACAATGTCAAAACCGATGAGCTACACTGGAATGAATCCATGTATGAAATATTCGGCGTGACAAAGAAATCAAATATGCAAAAACCGATACATATATGGCGCAAATGTGTTTCCAGAGTGGATATGATCCGACTGGAACAAATGATGCAAGAGGCCATAGAAAAAAAAGACAGATTTGATGCGGATTTTTCTATCCGAACAGATGGGGGAGAGGTCAAGCATTTGAGAACCTTTGCCAACAGCCTTGGATTTGAGGACACAACAGAAACCATTGTTGGCATATGTATTGACAATACAGAACGCAAAGAGTCCATGCTCAAGCTTTATGAGGAGAAGTATTCAGCAGAAACGGAACTGCTTCAAGCCATGAAGGCCAATCAAGCCAAAAGTATGTTTCTTGCCAATATGTCCCACGAAATTCGAACACCGATGAACGGCATTCTTGGATTTATAGACCTTCTCAAACAAACCACGCTTGACCCTGAGCAAGAAGACTATGTCAATGAAGTCTATACGTCAAGTGTGACCCTTCTTCAACTTATATCAGATGTGCTTGATGTGTCCAAAATCGAGCAGGGACGGGTAAGCCTTGAGTCGATTCCTTTCAACTTAAGAGCCACCATTGATAACATTGTGTCTATGTTTAGCAATCAAGCCAAAGATAAAGAAATAGAGATTTATCCTATCATTCAAAGCGATTTTCCTGACATGGTCATTGGAGATCCCACAAGAATACGTCAAATTATCGTCAATCTTGTCTCAAATGCTGTAAAGTTTACCCACGAGGGAGAGGTCACTATTTATGTGGGGAGCGAAGTCAAAGAAAACGACAAACTAGTGGATGTCACTGTGTCTGTAAAAGATACGGGCATAGGCATTGAGCCTGATAAAATCCCAATACTCTTTGAGCCCTTTACCCAGGCGGATGCGTCAACCACAAGGGAGTTTGGAGGAACGGGACTTGGGCTTAACATCAGTAAAAATCTCGTTGAACTCATGCAGGGGTCTATGCAGGTGACAAGCCGGATTGGAGAAGGCAGTGAGTTCGAGTTTAAGCTACCCCTAGGTATTGGAAAAGCACAAATGCCAGATGAGCAAATTCATAATGAAATCGGTGACAAGCGAATTCTGATAGTGGATGATAATAGGAAAAATCGTAAAGTGGCTATGGGCTACATTGAAAAAATTATTGACCATATTGTGGAATGTTCAGGTGGTGACCAGGCCATTACCACCCTACTGAAAGCGGCTCGAGACGGAAAGCCCTTTGATCTGGTCATTTGTGATTTCCAAATGCCAAGAATGAATGGCGTGGAGCTGGCCCAGGTGATTAGAGCCATTCCGGCCATCTCAGACGTGACATTTATTGTTATGAGTTCTTCCCATGACAAAGAAGAGATACGGGCAAAGTGTGATGGGTCTATAAATGACCTGATCATGAAGCCAATAAGGCGAAACCAATTTATCACACATGTCTACAATTACTTAACAGACGAAAAACTGGATGAGAGGAGACTAGAAGCCCAAAATGATGAAAATTGCTTTGAGAAGAAGTCCCTGAAAGTCTTGCTGGCTGAAGACAATAAGACAAATCAAAGCTGTTTGAAAACTATATGAGCAAGTTTGGGGCAGAATGTGACTCAGTAGATAACGGAAAAGAGGCTTTTGAAGCTGTCCAAAGCGGACAGTACGATGTGGTATTTATGGATTGTCAGATGCCAGTTATGGATGGTTATGAAGCAACGAAAAATATACGCCAGCTAGATGGCAATGAATCTAAAACCCTTATTGTGGCTCTGACAGCCAGTGCCTTTGAAAAGGATAGAAAGAAATGCTATGATGCTGGGATGGATGACTATATCACAAAACCTTTAAACTATAAGCTTTTAAAAGACCTGCTTGATGACGTTATGAAAAATAAGGCAAACAAGGAGAGGGGAAGCGGTTTAGAGAATGGGGCTCGTGGAGAGCAAGCACCAGAAGATCAAAAAAGGCAGATGCCGGTCTTTATGGAAGATGCCATGAAAACCCTACATGAAATCACAGAAATCGATTTGAACGACTTGGAATGTATGTACCATGATTTTCTTGAAGATCTATACACAGAGCTGACCAGAATTCAAAATCACATAAAGGAAAATGACTTCACAGAAGTTAAGAAAGATGCCCATAGGTTAAAAGGCAGTTCAGGAAATCTTCAACTGCACGCCTTATACGATCAGGTCATAAAACTGGAAGAAGGCGCCCACGAAGAAGATGTACTCAAGTGTAATAAAGCCCTGCACAATATTGAGAATGTCATGAATGGTCAAAAGATAGGGTAACTGGGGTAGAATTCAATAATAATGTATTATGTAGATCCGCTAAAATGGTGGTAGGCAAAATTGCAACTTGCCTTTTGATTTTAGCGGATTTTCTATGCGCTATATCCAGTGACGTGGATGAAAAGATAGCATAAGGTCATATCGAAAGAAAAGAGGATTATTTAGTTTGACCCGGCTTGACAGAACATGGTAGTCTGAACTTGTCAAAAGAAACTGAAAACACAGAAAAAAACTGTATATTTATACACGATTCATAAGGAGGCATATCATAAAATGAAGAGCATAGAAGGCAAGTCATCATCCGAGTGGCAAGCGGAGTTTCCACGGCTTCATGACTTGATGGCGCTTAGAGAAAGTTTTTGGACCAACGATGATTTGATGTCATTTGACCAAGCAATTAGACGTGTTAATCTGACCGATGCCCATGTTGAAGATGCTAAAGAAAGACTGAAACGTTTTGCCCCTTATATTCAGAGGGTCTTCAAAGAAACGGAAAAAACAGGAGGCATTATAGAGTCTGAGACCCTTGAAATTCCAAAGATGAAAAACTGGATTCAGACCTATTACAATGTGAAGATTGACGGACAAGTTCTTTTAAAATGCGACAGCCATTTGGCAATATCAGGTTCTATAAAAGCCAGGGGGGGCATTTATGAAGTTTTAAAGCATGCTGAGGATTTGGCCATACAAGGGGGCCTGCTAACAACAGAAGACAACTATGAAATACTTGATAGCGATGCCTTTAGACGTTTTTTTAATCAGTACAGCATTGCCGTTGGATCAACGGGCAATTTGGGTTTGAGCATTGGAATTATGAGCGCCAAACTAGGGTTTAAGGTTTATGTGCATATGTCGGCGGATGCAAAACAGTGGAAAAAGGACCTGCTTAGAAGTCGTGGGGTGACTGTTATTGAGTATGCATCAGACTATAGCAAGGCTGTCGAAGAAGGGCGCAAACAATCTGATACAGACCCTATGAGCTACTTTGTGGATGATGAGAATTCAGAGAATTTGTTTTTGGGATATGCTGTGGCTGCCAGTCGGCTGAAAGAGCAACTTGATGACATGGATGTGAGTGTAGATGCGGATCATCCTCTTTTCGTCTACCTACCATGTGGAGTGGGTGGTGGTCCAGGCGGCGTGGCTTTTGGTCTAAAACTTGTCTTCAAAGATCATGTACACTGCTTCTTTGCAGAGCCAACACATTCGCCCTGCATGTTGATTGGACTTATGACCGGGGCCCACGACAAGCTGTGTGTTCAGGATTTTGGTATAGACAATAAAACACAGGCAGACGGTCTGGCAGTGGGGCGTCCATCGGGATTCGTGGGAAAGACTCTTGAACACATGATAAGCGGTGATTACACTGTGGATGATGATACCCTGTTCAGGCTATTGACAGCCCTAAAAGACCAAGAAGACATATTTATGGAACCCTCTGCCTTTGCGGGTCTAATAGGGCCTGTAAAGTTATTTCAAACACAGGAAGGCCTAGACTACTTAAAAGACCAGGGCCTGGTAGAAAAGATGAAAAAGGCAAGCCATTTGGCCTGGGGCACGGGGGGCAGCATGGTTGTACAGTCTGAAAGAGAAAAGTATTATGCAAGGGGTCGGGAATTACTAAAATAGGCGCCTGTAAAGAAAAATTAACGCAATCTGGTTTTGATGTGTGTAGATATAGTGCAAGTGAATCAAATGATTTTCAAATGCGAAATTTTCGAATTATCTGGCAAAAAGACGTGGGAAATCATAATAGAAAATTATTATAGAACTTTTAAGTGATATTGAATAAATATGATTGACTTGACATAGATATGAGCCTACAATGTGATGTGGTTGTTAATGAATTAACGAAATTACTGAAGAATCTGAATATTTTACCATTCGATTCCTTGTCGGGGGGATATCGGCAGGCGGATCAAAAATATAAGGAATGATTCAGACACGATTGGAGGCTTCTTATGGAAACCGCATCAAAGGTTGCAGTTAAGGCAGAAAAAAAATTAGCAAAAAGTATGGGATTGGCAGATGCCATGGTCATGGTTGTGGGCATGGTTATAGGTTCTGGCATATTCTTTAAGACATCGACAGTTTTAAACCATGCAGGAAATCCTTTTCTTAGCATTATGGCATGGCTGGCAGGTGGATGTATAGCAATGGCTTCGGCTCTTACAATTAGTGAAATAGCCACGGCCATCCCTGAAACAGGTGGTGTTTTCGCCTATCTAAGAACACTTTACAGTGAGAAAATGGCCTTTTTATATGGCTGGGTTCAGTCACTTATTTATGTGCCAGGTTCTATAGCGGCTTTATCTGTTGTTTTTGTAACACAGGCCACATTTTTTATACCTATGAATGATATGAGTCAAAGACTTTTGGCTATGGGAACCATTCTCTTTTTAGTGGTTGTCAATATTATATCTACAAAGCTAGGCAGCAAGGTACAAATTTTCGCAACTGTCGGCAAACTGATTCCCATTGGGATTATCATTTTCTTTGGTCTGTCAAGCGGTTCAGCTGGCGGCGTTAAGGCAGTTACAACCGTAGCGTCAAGCGCAACAGGTCTAGCGGGATTTGGTGCAGCCATGCTTGGAACACTTTGGGCTTATGATGGTTGGATTGGTGTTACAAATATTGCAGGAGAACTTAAAAATCCTGGAAAGGACCTTCCAAAAGCCATTATATTTGGTTTATCAGCTATTATTATTGTTTATGTATTGTTTAATACAGCCCTTATCAATGTGGTTCCAGCTGAGAGCCTAATGGGATCAGAAAAACCAGCAACAGACGTGTCTGTGGCATTATTTGGAGACGCTGGAGCAGCTTTGATTGCTGGTGGCATTATGGTTTCAATATTTGGAGCCTTAAACGGATACCTTATGACAGGGGTTCGAATTCCATTTGCCATGGGACAAAGAGGACTCTTTCCGTATTCAGAAAAAATTGGTCGTCTAAGCGACAAGGGAGCAACACCGGTGAACGCCCTTGTGCTTGAAGGTCTACTGGCTTGCCTTTATGTACTTTCGGGATCATTTGAGATTCTTACCAACTTGGCCATGTTTGTGGTTTGGATATTCTTCATTATTACTGTGGCAGGCATATTCAAATTGCGTAAGTCATTCGGACATTTAAAAAGAACATACCACGTTCCGCTATATCCATTTATGCCAATTGTGGGCATCGCCGGCGGACTGTATATTGTCATTAGCACAATATTCAACGATGCATATACAGCAGGGTTTGGAATTGCCATCACTCTGACAGGCCTGCCTGTGTATGCAATGATTAAGAAAAAAGCAAAGTAATATACAGTGAAATAGAGTAATAAAGTGGTAAATAGTATTTCGACTGGATGGTTCCTATTTAAGTTATGGGGATAGCTTCAATAGACAAGGGATTTTCCGCAATGAGAAAATACGAAACGCTAAATACTGAGTAAACGTTATTGGGAAATTGATTCAACAACCAACGATCGACTTTGTCGATAAAATGAAACACGTGCCTAGATGGCACGTGTTTTTTTTATGACTTACTCGGAAAGATCCTGTGACAAAATGTCCTGCATACGAACCATGTCCTTGTCCCCGCGACCTGAAAGATTAATCACAACAATTTTGTCAGAAGATAGTGTTTTAGCCAGTTTGACACCATAGCTAACGGCGTGGGCACTTTCAATAGCAGGAATAATACCCTCTGTTTTTGAAAGAAGTTTGAAGCCGTCGATGGCATCTTGGTCAGAGGCTGTAACGTAGTCACAGCGGTTTATGTCCTTAAAATGACTGTGCTCAGGCCCCACACCAGGATAATCCAGCCCAGCTGCAATAGAATGCACCGGAAGGGGTTCTCCCTTGTCGTCTTGAAGGTTATAGCACTTAAACCCATGTATAATACCTGGTTTTCCAAGGGTCATGGTTGCGGCATGCTGACCGGTTTCCATACCAGTGCCAGAAGGTTCAACCCCAATCATTTTGACGGATTTGTCATTATAGAAGGCATGAAAGAGTCCCATAGCGTTACTCCCCCCACCAACACAAGCCACGAGGTAGTCGGGCAATTGACCTTCCTTTTCTCTCATCTGATCCTTGACCTCTGAACCAATTATGCTCTGAAATTCTCTAACCATAACGGGATAAGGGTGGGGACCAACAACAGATCCCAGCAAGTAGTAGGTGTCTTCACAGTTGGTGACATAATCCATAAGGGCTTCATCAACAGCTTCTTTAAGCGTTTTCTGTCCAGATTGTGCTGGGACCACCTTGGCACCAAGCAGTTCCATTTTAAATACGTTTAGAGCTTGTCTTTCCATATCTTTTTCACCCATGTAAATGGTACAGTCCATATTAAAGAGGGCACAAACAGTGGCAGTGGCCACGCCGTGCTGGCCCGCACCTGTTTCAGCAATGATTCTGTTTTTATTCATGCGTTTTGCCAGAAGCACCTGACCAATAGTGTTATTGATTTTATGGGCGCCTGTATGGTTTAAGTCTTCACGTTTTAAATAAATTTTTGCCCCGCCGGTTTGAGTCGTTAGGTTCTGTGCAAAATACAGGGGATTTGACCGACCAATGTATTCTTTTTGGTAGTATCGCAATTCGTCCTGAAAGTCAGGGTCATGGATGTATTTCACAAAGGCATTTTCAAGGTCCTTTAAGGGTGCTTTTAGGGGATCGGGAACAAAAGCGCCACCATAGTCACCAAAGTTACCGTCCATATTACGAATTGATTGTGTGCCTGTTTGATTTGTTGTCATTTTAAATGCCTCCTCAGATTGTGTTTGTTTGAGTTAGGCGCCTGGAAAATTCAGAGTTTATCCATCACTTGATTTTATTTAGAAAGGCATATGACTCTTCTAGATAATCAAGTGATGGAAACAATGAGAGTTTGCAGGTCGCATTTTAAGTAAAAGATGTTTGAATAATATTTGCGTCTTAGCCTTCATGTGTCATGCATGATATGCCCTCCTAGTCATTGTGCCTTGATGTTAAAGATAAAATGTTTGGAATGTGTGCTTGAGAGTTACAGGTGCCAAAAATACAAAAAGCCCCCTATGCGCTATGCGCATAGAGGGCGATATTTATAATTTCGCGGTGCCACCTCTGGTTAGAAAAAACGAATGGTCTTTTCTGTCTTTTTCAAATACGGGATAATGCATCCGATATTCTATCTCTGTAACGGGAGAAGCCCGGGGCACCTACTTGTAAACTTTCAGATTCCACTCCTGAGTCCATTCAGATCAAGTAACTTTACCGGAATCCCACCATCCCCGGCTCTCTTAAAAAGCGCATTCATCTTACTCTTCCCAGTCATTGTTTTCATTGTGATTGAGTTTTCATTAAGTTATTAATAAGCAGTTTAGCTCAAAATATGGTGACCTGTCAAGATAAAGATTCTATATTAGTGAAAAAAGTTGAAGGCTTATTTGCTAATTATCTTACTCTATGGCCTGAATCATGATACAATCAGTATCTCTTCTAATAAGGCATATCTTGTCAAGAATCCAATTGAATTTTAAGATAGAAGAGAATAAATCGCATAAATTTGGGTTGTGAAATAGATAATTCCTAAGTATTTGATTTATACATGGATATTTTGCAGGTCGGTTAACAAATAGAAGGTCTTAACATGGATTTCAAGCGGGCAGAGCATAAAAGTGTGCCTGAAAAAGAAAAGAGAAGTGATTAATATGAGTCAGAAAGCGTTCAAAAGCTTGATTTAAGTGAAGAAATATTAAAAGCCTTGGATTTAATGAATTACAATAATCCAACAAAGGTGCAAGAGAATGTGATTCCAACCATTCTACGAGCCCAAGACATGATTGTAAAATCACAGACAGGCAGTGGGAAAACAGCAGCTTTTGCTATCCCTATTTGTGAGTTGGTCGACTGGGAAGAAAACAAACCGCAAGCCCTTGTAATAACACCGACAAGAGAGCTGGCCATGCAAGTAAAAGAAGAAGTTTTTCATATTGGCAGATACAAGCGTATCAAAACCTGTGCCGTGTTTGGAAAGGCACCCTTTCATATTCAAGCAAGGGAGCTCAAGCAGAAAATGCATGTGGTTGTGGGAACACCAGGCAGACTGATAGATCATCTTGAACAGGAAACCCTTGATCCATCCATGATAAAATATCTGATTATAGATGAAGCGGATGAAATGCTCAATATGGGTTTCATAGATCAACTTCATGAAATTATATCCCGCTTACCAGAAGAGAGGGTGACACTCCTATTTTCTGCAACGATTCCAAAGGATATTGAAAGTCTGTGCGATGCCTATATGAAGGCACCAGAAACAGTTGAAATAGAAAGTGAAAGTCCAGCAACAGATCGCATCAAACAACTTCGGTACGATGTGGATTCAAGGGACAAGTTTGATCTTTTCAGAGATCTGACCATACTTGAAAATCCAGACACTTGCATGGTCTTTTGCAACATGAAAATTCGTGTGGATGAACTTTATGAAAAAATGAAGGACCTGGGCTATACCTGTGGGCGAATTCATGGAGGCATGGCACAAAGAGATAGAATGCGTGAAATGAATAGTTTCAAAAAAGGAAAATTCAGATACCTTATTGCAACGGGGGTGGCTGCGAGAGGGATTGACGTCGACAAGGTATCTCTTGTGGTAAATTATGATATTCCAGAAGATCCAGAAAGTTATGTTCATAGAATTGGTCGAACGGGTCGAAAAGGAAGAGATGGCCGTGCCATCACTTTCGTTACGGAAACGGACGGGCAGTATTTATCTGAGATCGAGACATACACAAATACAGAATTGGACCTACAGAATTTTCCTGACGAAGAAGCTGTAAAAAGTGCCCTGCCAGCCTTTGAAGATAAAATGAATTCAAAGCCTGAAGTCAAGGAAGACAAAGGCGCCAAAATGAATGAAGATATACTTAAAATTCATATCAATGCAGGGAAAAAGCAAAAGATGCGTGCCGCTGATATTGTTGGAACCCTCTGTGCCATTGAAGGCATGACAAAAGATGATATAGGTATTATCAATATTCTGGACATATCCACTTACTTTGAAGTCTTGCATGGAAAGGGACCTATGGTTCTAAAAGCCCTCCAAAAGAAAACCTTAAAGGGGAGAATTCGGAAGGTGAGCAGGGCTGACGATGAGCTTTGGCCAGGAGAGAAAAGTGCCCGCCGAGGGCGTGATTTCCAGTCCCGGGCACAATCCGGTGGAAGAGATGAGAAAAAGCACTGGAAGAAAAGCCGTGGTTCGAATAATAAATAGAATGAAAAGCATGGATAGCCCTTCAGGGTCAGTGTCCATGCTTTTTTTTGCCATAAAGTTCAAGTCAACTATAATGTTATAATAAAGGCAGACGATCAAGGAGAGGAAAGGAAGGCACATTATGGACCCAAAGTATGCAGTGCTTATACAATGCCAAATTGCTAAAAACAGATGCAGTGGCTTTGCCTGTACGAATGCATTTTATAACAGAGATGAGATGTTCAAGGATTATCCACCGTCAACCAAGTATATTGCATTTACTTGTGGAGGATGCTGTGGCAAGGGTACAGCCGCCAAACTAGAACACTTCACGAAAAAGCTTGCCAAGGCAGAAGGTTGTCAAAAATGAAATTGTTGTCCACCTGGCATCCTGCATGGTGACAGACAATCACCACTATGACAGGTGTCCCCATGTGGAATATATAAAAATTATTGGCAAACATGGTTACAACAATATTGTGGAAAAACTTATATCAGCAAGAATGCCCATAAAAGAAGATGTGAAGGGCAATATAATACATACGAATAGACCCATATAATAAAGTTAAAAAAACATATAAAACATATATAAAACATATAAAAACATATATAGAAAAATAAAAACCGCTTAAATCAAGTCCTGAAATTGGGATGATTTAAGCGGTTTTGTTCTATAGATTAAATTATGGATTTAATAAGCCTTGTGGAAGCCATGCAAGTTTCTATAAATCTGCAAGTTCAATTTCATTATTTTTAAGACGCTTTATAAGCTCTTCCACTTTTGCTTTAACAAGCTCACGTGTTTTTCTAAAGTCTTCAATAGGTCCACCCGATGGATCATCAAGGCCCCAATCTTCCGAGTGACGATTTGGAACAAAAGGACACTGTACATTACACCCCATAGTGATAAGTAGATCAAGTTCCTCTGGAATGTCGGTGAGAAGTTTTGGCTTGTGCGCACTCATATCAACACCTGCCTCTTCCATGACTTCAACAGCGAGAGGTTTAACCTCAGGATAGTTTTCCGTGCCTGCTGAATAAGCTTCTATAATGTCGCTGCCGAGAGTTTTTGCAAATCCTTCAGCCATTTGACTTCTACAAGAGTTGTGTACACATACAAATGCAACTTTATATTTCATATTTCGTCTCCCTTATCTATTTGACTTTGACTGGATTTATAGTGGGCGATCAGCAAAAAACATTTGTAAAATGAATTTTGCATGTGCCTCAAACTTTATTCTTATACAATGTTAGACCATATAAGCATATTCTAATATAGATGCAATACATCTACAATCTTAAATTATAAATATTTCAGGTGGTCAAAAACTTGCATGTAATTTATGATACAAGCGGAAATGTTGATCGAAAATCATAGATCTTAAATTTTCAGGCATGACAGAAATCTCTTGCTATATAATGTTTTAATGCATATGTCAGATAATTCCTAATAATTCGAATAGAACAACTTTGACGGAAATGTAATATTTTCTGATATAATCTATCCTCGGATATTACTTTTAGTTAATAATCCGATTTGTGTGTGAGTCAAGAAGATTTTATAACGGAGGGAACTATGGAATTATTAAACTCAATCGTGTCATTTATGAACACGATGCTATGGTCTTATGTTCTAATTTTTTATGTTAATTGGGCTCGGTTTGTATTTTACACTTAAATCAGGCTTGGTTCAGTTCAAAATGTTTGGAGAAATGTTCAAACTGCTTACTGAAAACGCATCTAAGTCAGTGACAGGCAATAAGGATGGCGGTGTATCATCGTTTCAGGCCTTTTGTATCAGTACCGCTTCAAGGGTTGGAACGGGCAATCTAGCCGGGGTGGCCCTAGCTATTGCCGTTGGTGGCCCAGGTGCAGTTTTTTGGATGTGGCTTATCGCCCTTATTGGCGCGGCTTCTGCGTTTGTTGAAAGCACACTGGCACAAATTTATAAGATTGAAGATCCTAAAGGGTTCAGAGGCGGTCCAGCATATTATATGGAAAAAGCCCTCGGTCAGCGATGGATGGGAATTTTATTCTCGGTTCTTATCACCATGTGTTTTGGACTTGTATTTAACGCGGTTCAGTCAAATACGATCACGTATGCTTTCAACGAAGCCTTTGGTATTGATCGACTGACTATGGGAATTGGTATTACTGCTGTTACAGCCCTCGTCATCTTTGGTGGGGTTAAGCGAATTGCTAGGGTGGCAGAAGTTATTGTACCTGTTATGGCAATCGCCTACGTCCTCGTGGCAGCATATATTCTGATTATGAATATAACAGCCATTCCTGGAATTATTGCTTTAATTATTAAGAGTGCCTTTGGACTGGAGCAGGCTATCGGCGGAGGTATCGGTATAGCAATGATGCAGGGCATAAAAAGAGGCTTGTTCTCAAATGAAGCAGGCATGGGAAGTGCACCAAATGCAGCAGCAACAGCTACAACATCCCATCCAGTCAAGCAAGGTCTAATTCAAACACTAGGCGTCTTTACAGATACACTTCTAATTTGTAGTGCCACTGCCTTTGTTATATTACTAAGTGGTGTCTACAAAGACACATCCCTTAGTGGAATTCAGCTAACGCAAAATGCTCTTAGCACAGAAGTTGGCGCATGGGGAGCGACTTTCATTGCTGCTTGTATACTTCTCTTTGCATTTAGCTCAATTATTGGCAATTATTATTACGGGGAGACAAACATCGAGTTTATAACATCGAGTCCACAGTGGTTATTTGTTTATAGAATAGCTGTGGTCGCAATGGTTGTGTTCGGTTCTGTGGCAAAAATAGGAATCGTATGGGATCTGGCTGACCTTTTCATGGGTATGATGGCCTTCATAAACTTGATTGCCATTGCCCTACTTGGTAAGATCGCCTTTGCAGCCCTAGCAGATTATAAAGCTCAAAAATCCATGGGTCTTGATCCGGTGTTCACAAAGGGAACAATACCGGGCATTAAGGGTGTGGACTGTTGGGAAGACAAAAAGGCTACAAAGAAGTCTGCCTAGGATACACCAAACGAAGCACCAAACGAAGCACCAAACAATACACCAAACGAAACACAGGCGCTTGCAGGATCACAGATGCATCCTTTTTCTAGACCTTGTATAGAATTTTCAATTCTTAAATATCTATATATTGTATAGGGAGGGCTCTTGAAGGATATTTTGCAAGTTGCTCAGACGATAAGTAATTAAAAATAAGAATAAGAATAAGAGACCTTGCACAAAAGCAAAGTCTCTTATTTTATAAGTGTCTTATAGTTTAAGGCCGTAATACAAATGGGAGCAAAGGACCCCATCAAAGTCCGCAACGTTTGGAAGATCGCCCCATTTCTCAAAGCCAAACTTTTCAAGCAGTTTTATGCTGGGGGTGTTCAGGCTCAGAAGAATAGCAACCATATCCCTGTAACCAAGAGCCTTGGCTTTTTCAATGGCAAAGGGGAGGAGCTTTGATCCAATGCCCTGTCCCTGGTAGTCGTTATCAATATAATAACTGACCTCAGTGATGTAGCGCATGGCTTTTCGTCCTGGGCGGTAACCACTTAAATAAACATAGCCAACGACACGACCGTCTATTTCGCAGGCGTATAGGGGATAGGCCGGGTCTTTGTGGGCATCAAACCAAGCTTGTCTTTGTGAAACTGTGAAGGTTTCTGTATCAGCAGTGCACTCTTTTCTGATGATGGCCTGATTGTATATGTCGGTCATGACCTTTAAATCACTTTGTTGAGCTTGTCTTATTATCATTACATCCTCCTGACTTGTTTTTCTCAATAATTGTAGCATAAAAGTGGTGAAAAAAAGTACTAGACATTGCATATGGAGCATAGTAAACTGTTTACAACTATATATTTTTTTAGGCAAGCGACTTGTAAATCTGATACGTGCTCCAGCCTTTATAGTATGTCTAGATATTTATGAAATCTAAACTCCAGATATACTATAGGGACTGACCACACGCCTGATTCTCAAGCCGCTTAAATTTTAAGGTATCGGATTAAATATTTAGGAGGGTCATTTTGATAAAGCAAAAAAGTGTGAACCGTTGGAGCGTTGTATTTGGCGCTGTGCTTTTGCAAGTTTGCCTCGGGGCGATTTACTCTTGGAGCTTATTTAATCAGCCACTTATGGATAAGTATGGTTGGACGAACGAGCAAGTTGTTATGACATATTCTATTGCCATCTTTGTCTTTGCTTTTTCAACGATCTTTTCAGGTCGTTTGCAAGATAAGATCGGGCCTAGAAAAGTTGCTACAATTGGTGGCATTTATATGGTGGAGGTTTGATTCTTGCTTCGTTTTCAAAATCACTGCCTGGTCTTTATTTTTTTATGGCGTCCTTGGCGGTGCCGGTGTGGGTTTTGCATATGTATGCCCCCTGTCCACGTGCCTTAAGTGGTTTCCAGAGAAAAAGGGGTTTATTACAGGCATAGCCGTTGGAGCATTTGGTGGGGGCAGCCTTGTTTTCAAGTCCCTTATTCAGCACTTTTTAGAAGCTGTTGGTGTCTCTCATACATTTCTTTATTTAGGAAGCATATATTTACTACTTGTGGTAATAGGAGCACAGTTTTTAAAAGTGCCGGATCGTTTAGATGCACAGAAGGCATCCACATTGACAAGCTCTGTGGATTTTACAGTGGGTGAAATGATAAGGCAAAAATCATTTTACTTCATCTGGATCATGTTTATGCTAGGGTGTATGCCAGGGTTATTGGTGATTGGTCTAGCGAAAGACATTGGTATAGAAGTTGTTGGTCTTGATCCTGCGACTGCGGCCAATGCTGTGGCTTTAATAGCCCTTTTTAATGCTGGTGGACGACTGGCTTGGGGAACCATTTCTGATAGGATTGGACGCATAGAGGTTGTTCTGATCATGTTTATAGTAACAGCTGTTTCCCTTGTGACTATGGCCGTTTTTCCACGAAATGCCCTGCTTTTCTTTATATGCTTGGCTGGGATAGCTTGTAGTTTTGGTGGATTCCTCGCACTATTTCCAACCATCACAGGGGAAGGTTTTGGTATGAAAAATATTGGAGCCAACTATGGCGTTGTTTATCAGGCCTATGGTATTGCAGCCATTATTGGGCCCATATTAAAAAGGCACTCCAGCGGGTTTACACAGACTTTTATAATGGCAGCCTGCTTCGCTGTAACTGGTGCAATCTTAGCTCTTGTCGTCAAATCCATGCGTAAAAGAGAGCAGGCCCTTGTGGCAACGAAATCATAAATATTCGTATTGGCGGTAAGGAGCTATAAAAATAAAACATGTCATTTTCGCCCAGTCAGTTTTAAACTGACTGTTTTTTTTTGAAATTGACCACATGTCTTACTTAAAAGCGGAGAGGAATTGCGTTGGGCCTTGTTTTTGAAGACATTAAAGGTATTATGCATAATGTATACATAAATCATTTGTAGTTTATAGGTTCAAGTCGTATTTTTTGTTTTGGGCATTGACTTAAAACTCAGACCTTGTTAAGATGTACTTGCGATTGATAATCATTATCAACGAAAAAAGAATAGCATGCGCGAGACAACAAAAGAGAGACAACTAGGTCGAACCAGTATATCTGTCTTGTGAGGGGACAGTTGGTTCAAAAGGAGAATCCCAATGAAAAATATCACAATTGTTTATGGGTCAACAACAGGCTCAACGCAAACAGCCGCTAATATGATTGGCGAAATACTGAAGGCAAAAGGTTCGGAAGTGGCCATCCACGACGTTTCAAAAGTTGATACCAGTGTCGTAGCAGGGGCAGACCTTGTTTTACTGGGAGCATCGACTTGGGGAGAAGGCGATATTCAAGATGATTTCCTTTCTTTCTATGATTCCATGGGCAAAGATCATTTTGCAGACAAGGCTTTAGCCGTATTTGGATGCGGTGACAGCGCCATGTTCCCCCATGTTTTCTGTGAAGCGGTTAGACTAATCGAAGAAAAAGGCACTGAGAGCGGAGCAAAAGTGATAGCTGAGGGACTAAAAATTGATGGAGATGTTGGCTCAAATGAAGCACAAATATCAGACTGGGCAAAAAGCTTGTTTTAAAGTGTCCTCAGGCAAGGCATGAATCCATTGCAATAGGTTCTACCCACCTAATGGGTCATGTCAGTTTCATACATGTGAGCACAGCACCAATTTCATCACATATCGTCGATGATTTGAAAAATTAACAGCGCCTCGGTTTCAATATTTACTTTGAAACCAAGGCGCTGTTTTTTTGTTTGATTATTCTATGTTGCTTGATGGTGTCCTTTTTCTTTGTGCCTTCTCTCATGCAAGAGAAGGGCTTCTTTTTTATCAAGACCTCCAGCATAACCGGTAAGGGCTCCATTTTTTCCTATGATTCTGTGACATGGAATAATAATGCTTATAGGGTTATGGCCAACGGCCCCGCCTGTGGCCTGCCCTGACATGGTCTTCTTGCCAAGTCGTTTCGCAACCAATGCAGCAATTTGACCATATGTGGATGTCTGCCCGTAAGGCACTTGCAAGAGGGCGTCCCAAACGACTTTTCTAAAAGGGGTGCCAGAGGGCGCAAGGGGGATGTCGAAAGTTTGTCTTTCTCCATTTTCATACTGGCTGAGCTGGTCCATAAGCTGGTTAAAGGTTCGAGTAACCTGGCGGGGTATTTCAGAGGGAGAGTCTACCCTATTTAACCAAATGGCATCTGCATCTATGCTGGGAAAGTATTTTTGATTTTCAAACCACAAACCACATAAGGCGCCCTCCCCACTGATTTTTGCAGTGAGCCTTCCCCACTGACTTGTTATTCTTCCATAGTACATGGCTGATCCTCCTGTATTCAATGCACGGTCATAATACACTCGTATAATCATTATCTATGCAATATCTGGCTTTCATGCTAAGCCCATAATTAACATGACTTTGAAAAAGTCAATCCTGTGATAATGATTTAGGCAAAAGCGTGTGACTATTTCTGAGAAAAGGCTATTCTGAGAGGCTATACCACAAGGAAAGGGTGTAATAGCTCCGCCAAGGATGATATTTCTTGGCGTGATTCACCGCCGCCTTTTCAAAGTTCTTTTGCATCTTGCTTTTAGAAATAGACTGGGATTCAAGATGTTTTTTATCATATATGCGTTCCTTGTTTTCATCTGTAAGGGTATTCATGAGGCATGTCTAACACCGACATCGCCTTCAAGAAAAATATCTGGCCAGCTTAGGGCACGCATAGTTAGATAATCGGCTGTCCACGGCCCTATCCCTTTTATGGAAAGAAGGGTTTTGCGCGTGTCTTCTACGTTTTCACAGGCATTAAAATGAAGATCTCCACTCACAAGTTTTTCTGCCAAGTGCCTAATAGCATGGGCCCGACTTTTAATAATGCCTAGAGGGCCTAAAACTTGGGTGACTTGGTCACCGAGTTGTACAATGGTCTCTGGACTTGGGAAGATTTGATTAACCTGTGGCCAAGGCGTTTCAATATGTGATCCAAGATGATCAACAAAACGCCCCGCTATGGTATGGGCAGCTTTCACAGTGATTTGTTGACCCAAAATGGCTCGTGTGCTCATTTCAAATCCGTTAAAGGCTCCAGGCAACCTCACACCCTTTTTTATACCTGGTGGCAAGCATCTTGGGTCGAAATCTAAATCAAAAACCCGTTTAATCTGGCGAATTACATGTTGGATGATCGGTAGCAAGGAGGGGCTGAGTCTACAGGCGACTTGCATTTTTTTAGGAATGAACTTAATTTCAATCCATCCCTTATAAAATTTATCTTGAACGCTTGTGGCGTATGCCCTACGATAAGTGTTGTCGCCAGAGACCATCTCAACACCACGAACACATCTTGCCTTCAAGAAGTCAAGCATTTTCAGGTGGTCATAGGGCGGCCGATAAGAAAGATAAATTATAATACCATCTGGAGGTCTGTTTACATCTGTGCTTTTCCGAATGGCTGTGGGGGTCAATCTATAATGCTTTTTAAAGGCAGCATTAAATCTTGAAACACTTCCAAATCCAGACGCCAAGGCAATGTCACTTATCTTGAGCTGGGTGTCTGTCAGCAGAGATTTTGCAAGGAGCAGACGTCTTGTCATAATGTACTGTATAGGGGAAACGCCCAGTTCTTCAATGAAAGTCCGGTGCAAATGCCTGGTTGAGATACCCAGTTCCTTTGCGCATATAGCAATGATGCCTGACCCATATTGGTGGTCCTCGAAAATTGAGAAGGCCTGTTTCACGATTGCAGATTTCTGCTTATATTCTGAATAGGCAGGTGCCAACTCAGGCCGACATCGCAAGCATGGTCTATACCCAGCAGCTTCTGCTAGTTCTGTCGTTTCGTAAAAAGTACAGTTCTCTGATTTTGGGGCTTTGACCTTACAAATCGGACGACAGTATATTTTTGTGGTCTTTACAGCTGTAAAGAAAATGCCATCAAATCGTCCATCTTGTGCTTTGACTGCTTCATAGCAGTCTTTGTGAGTCAGCATGTTATTTCCCTCTCTTTAGGTTGAAAATTATATTAATCCTTGTAACTATTATATAATATTTTCCTCCTCTATCTTATCGTTTTCGGACATGAATGTGAAAATCCAGCGGGCATTTTATGTCAAGCTGGCCACGCCTGTGAATAGACTCGCAGATTCTGTGTAGAATAAGAAAACCGCTCAAAGAAGATATTGAAATCACCTTTTGAGCGGTTTTTATGTTTAGTGTTTAAGTCATTATTTTGCTAAGAATGCCTTTAAATTTTGATAAGACCAAGTGGTCATTGATGGTGGAAATTTTTAAAAGGCACTTGGTTTAGTTGAGCTGAGCCTCAATTTCACTAGCAAAAGCAAGGGCATCTTGGTTGGAAGAATGAGACAAAATTAAAATTGTTGTGTTTTTATCGAAATTGCGTTTTGAAAGAACAACAGGACCATCCACATCACTTTCTAATTCAAAATGGTGTTCTAGGTCGTTTATCGTATCCACCCATTCATACTTGCTAATTTGTGGGGAATTTTCACTTTGCAGGCTTGATTCGTAGTGAAGGGCCATGTCAGGTGATTTTGCAAGCGCGCTTAGATCACCGCTTCGGTGTACCACAATATCATTCTTAATGACAATGGCAGTGCCATCAAAATTTGAGTTTTCGCGAAGGGTATCAATAAAATTGCGGATGTCCATGGCCATTTGAGGAACGTCTAAGCGAAAGGCTTTTTCTTCTTCTGTGTAGTTCACCTGGTCCTGGATAGGAAGAATTTCGGTGAGGGGCACTGCTGAAACGTCTTCAGAATCAGCGTAGGCTGTGGACGTGGTCAAACAAAATAGGGCGAGAGTTATTATTATTTTCTTCATGTGTTTCATATGTAATCTCCTTTAGATTAGATTCTAGTTCACTTGGGCACTTTGACAATAGAAGTATGGCTCATCTTAATCATATGATCATACTGTAAGATAAGACTTTGCTTTATTTTTCAAGTGGCTTCATTGAGCCAGGCCAAGTGAAATCAAATTCACAAAAATAAGTCACTATGCCTGAACCGCTTACAAACTGCATAATTAATCAGACGTGCGACTATATATCAGGCAACTTCTGTGATTATACCAAATAAAAAGGTAGAGAATTGACTTCGTAACAGGATTGAAATGAAATAGATATGAAAGTGTCATACCGTAAAACAAATGCAATGTAAGGGTTACTAATAGCTAGAGTTCGGGTAGGAAAAGAAGAGATAATTCTTAAAATTTAGAAAGGCGTGAAATGATGAGAACATATATTGGACTGGATATAGGTGGTACAAAAATACTGGGATCTCTATACACGGAAGATGGCATCTCTTTAAGACGGGTCAAGAAAAAGACCAAGGCATCTGAAGGCATTGATAGCGTGCTCAAACAAATCTTCAAAGTCATAGATGGTCTTATTGAAGATCAAGATGAAAAAATAGAACTGCTGGGCATTGGGGCAGGATCGCCTGGAATTATCAAAGATGAAAGGCTGGTTAGTTTTTCACCCAACATCCCCTTTAGGGACTTTGATTTAGGAGAAAAAATTGTAAAACGCTATAATGTTCCATTTGTTCTGGGCAACGATGTTAATGTTGCCATGTATGGTGAATGGAAGGCAGCTCATATTGTTGATGCGAAAAATGTACTGGGGATTTTTGTTGGAACTGGGGTTGGAGGCGCCATCATAATCAATGAGAAGCTCTATGTGGGCAAGGGGGCGCAGCAGAGTTTGGGCATATGGTGGTCAATCCAGAAGGGCCTATTGTGGATGTGGGTCACAGGGCTGTCTTGAAGCGTATGCATCGAAAACAGGCATCCAAAGTGCCATAAGAGGTCAAATTCGAAAGGGTAGAAAAACAGTCCTTGAAGAATACTTGAAATCAGATGGTGCAGTTATCAAAAGTTCCAGCTTGAAGAAGGCCTATGAAGCTGAAGACAGTTTGGCAGTAGAAGTCATTGACCGGGCGGTTTACTATTTGGGCCTTGCCATGGGCACACTTTTAAACCAGTTCCATCCTGACCTTGTCATACTTGGGGGTGGTATAATGGAAGCCCTGGGTCAAGACCTAATTGAGGGTATAAAAACAGAAGCCAAGCGGCATGTTATGCCAGGGCAGATGGATGGTGTTGTGTTTGAACTTTCTCATTTGAGTGATGATGCTGGCATTTATGGCGCCTATGAACTGATACGGGACCATTTGACAAAATAGATGTCATTGCAAGGACAGTTAAAAATATACAATGTTTGTAGCCTTTTGCTCAGGGTATGAAATTACCAGGAGGGGAAGGGTATGAAAAATATTATGTTTTGGGCAAATGTGACGTCATACATAGTGCGGCTGGTTCAAGTGGAGTATGATATGACCTATGCTGTTAAGGCGGCGTCGTTAAAATACCACGTCTCAGAGTCAGAAATTCTAAAGCACTGTGAACTTGATCAAGATACAAGCTTAAGAAATTGAGTCCATTTCAATAGGGCTCAATTTTTATGTGCCCTTACATTTGCGCTTAATGTGTTTAAAATGACCAGAACATAGGAGGGATTACCCTTTATATGTGTGTTTGACATAACAAATAATACGTGTTAGAATTCATTCGGAGTCGAACGAAAGGAGGAAAGAGTATGAGTGGTTGCTTATTAGGATCTATGAGACAAATTGTTCATCTAGGTGATCAGTACATAGCAAGACGATTGAAAGAAGAAAATTTGCCCATTCTAAGTGCCCATATACCGCTTTTTTATATTCTTCCCCAAAACGGAGACGGCATCCTCTTTAACGAGCTTTGCGAAAAATGGAGTAAGTCAAAGTCATCTTTGTCAGATATTATCACCAAATATGTAAATTCAGGACTTATAAAACGCTGTGAGTGTCAAGAAGACAAGCGAAATATCTATATTGCCATGACACCTCAGGCTCAAGAAATTAAGCGTGTCTTAGATAAAAATTTGTGGTGAGATCAATGAAATTGTTTTTGGGAAGACACAACCCCAAGACATTGACACTTTCATGAAAATTATTGAAAACATGCTATCAAGAGGAAAAGAAGTGCTTTAGCCGAGGCAAAAGTGTTTTTTTGCCTATTTTGTTCGTTCTCGAACGAACAAAATAAAACAAGAAGCAAAATTTGAAGAAACGTGGAGGTTTATTATGAATCAAGTTATTGACGTGTTAAAAGCCAGACGGACAACAAGAAAATTTGAAAGTGAACAGATTAAGAACCATGAGTTAGAAGCGATACTAGAAGCGGGTATATACGCGCCAAGTGCTCACAACATGCAGCCATGGCACTTTACTGTCATTCAGGATACGAGCCTTTTAAATCAATTAAATATTGACGCCAAAGAAACGGCGAAACATTCAAAAGATGAAATGATCAGAAAAATGGGTGAAAATGAAAAGTTTAATATTTTCTATAATGCCCCAACCATTGTGCTGGTTTCTGGGAATGAGTCTGCAATGATGCCTGTTGTTGACTGTGCTGCGGCCACACAAAATATGCTTATTGCAGCTGAATCATTAGATGTGGGGGCCTGTTGGAATGGCATGGTCAGCTTTGCCCTCAATGGCCCTAAAAAGGATGCGTATATGGAAAAACTAAAAATTCCGAGTGGATACAAGCCATACTATGCCTTGGTTTTAGGCTATAAGGCAGTTCGTGCAGCCAATGCACCCAAAAGAGCTCAAAACACAATTCAATATATCCGCTAAAAAACAGCCCCTAGAAGAAGGTATTCACCTTCCACTAGGGGCTGTTCTATTTTACAGTAATTTTAGACTTTCCAGACACCATCAAGGCTTCTGGGGTCTTCTTCAAGCGCATTTGAAAGGGCTTGATTTGTCCGACTTCGTTCTAGGGAAAAACTAAGTAGAATTAGAACGGGGCCAATCATCATGCCTAAAATTGAAACCACATACATGGCTTGTGAAACTCGATCTGGGAAGAGGTAGCGGTACATCTCATACCCATAGAATTCACAAGCAAAAAAAGAAATGCAAATGATTAAAGTGATAAGAGCCAGTCTGATTTTTGCTCCAAGGCTGTCATATTTAAACAGCATGACCGTTACGATAAGAAGGGCCAAATATAAGTAATGAAAGCCCATTTCATGGGGCATGTATATAAGCATTTGTGTGGTTACAGCGATGTAGGAGGCTGTTAAGGCAACCAACTTGGACAGCTTATAGTGCTTGTAGTTATAAGCCAGTCGTGCACATATTAGTCCCAGCCCACAAAAGAATTGTGTAATGGATGCCCAAAATGCACCGTAGTACATGAATAGAACTGGGAAGGCAAAACAGTAAAAAATACTTACATCAATATAAGTTTTCAGTAAAAGGATAGAAGTGTCAATGGGTGTTCTGGTAGAAGAATGAATTTTCATCAGGGGCCCCTTTTCTTCACAGTTACAATGGATAAGAATAGACTATATTTCACTTAATCTGAGCGACTTGCAAAATATCATTTAAGAACCGTCGCTGTACTATATAGAATTTCTATAATGCACCGTCTTACATATTAAAAAAGTCTTTTACGTGACATAATCGCTTTTATTCTACATTTTTCTACAATATTTTTACCCAAAAACCTCAACCAATACGACATGTTTTTTTAGTGGTTTTAGCATTATTGTATACAATTATTCATTGAAACATGTATTTTCTTGTTGTTATTATGAATTAAAATTCGTGAGAAAGGTTCGGAAATGGTCTAGGAGGTAGATATGATTCGATTGGTAGCAGAAGGCGTATTCATTAAAGATGGTCTTGAGATAATAAATGAAAAAGAAAGCATGTCTAGTAAAGAAGTTTTAAGACGAAATACAATCACATACGATATTCTAAGTGGTCACAACACCAGTGGCAATGATGACCAGCTGGCCATACGATTTGATGCCATGGCATCTCATGATATAACCTATGTGGGTATTATTCAAACTGCAAAGGCCAGTGGAATGAAAACATTTCCGATTCCATATGTTCTAACAAATTGTCACAACAGTTTATGTGCTGTTGGGGGCACAATCAATGAAGATGATCATATCTTTGGTCTAGCCGCAGCAAAAAAATATGGTGGCATTTATGTACCAGCCCATCATGCTGTCATTCACCAGTATATGCGTGAGGAAATGGCGGTCTGTGGGGGCATGATTCTTGGGTCTGACTCTCATACGAGATATGGTGCTCTGGGAACCATGGCCATTGGTGAAGGGGGACCTGAACTCGTTAAGCAGTTGATGAAGCGAACTTATGATATTGCCTATCCAGAGGTGGTTGCTGTTTACTTGGAGGGGAAGCCTCGCAAAGGTATTGGCCCTCAAGATGTTGCATTGTCAATCATTAAATCAGTTTTTGAAAGTGGTTTTGTAAAAAATAAAGTCCTAGAATTTGTGGGACCTGGCATAGAAAATCTAACAATTGATTTTAGAAATGGCATAGATGTTATGACGACCGAAACGACATGCCTAAGTTCCATATGGTGTACGGATGAAAAGGTCAAAGCCTTTTATAATATGGTCGGTAGGCCCGATGACTATAAACATTTAAAACCCCGTGGCACAGCCTACTATGACGGTATGGTCCATGTGGACTTGTCACAGGTAGAAGCCATGATTGCCCTTCCCTTCCATCCAAGTCATGTTTACACAATTGCTGAAGTGAAGGCGAATGCAAAAGCTATATTCTCTGAAATAGATAGCAAGTTTAAAAAAGAAAATCCGCATTTGAATTTTGAACTGGGACTTTCTAAGAAAGTGACTTCCCAAGGGGTTCGTGTCGATCAAGGCATTATTGCAGGTTGTGCTGGTGGCACGTATGAAAACATCGCCAAAGCAGCATCAATATTGACAACGGCAAAGAAAGTGCCGGGCTTTATAAGCACAAGTGTTTATCCTGCCAGTGAAGCTATACATTATGAACTTGTTAAAAATGGATCAACAGGCAAGCTCATAGAAGCGGGCATTCCAATGAAAACAGCTTTCTGCGGTCCGTGTTTTGGAGCCGGTGATGTGCCAAGTCACCAGGCTTTGAGTGTCCGACACACAACCAGAAATTTTCCGAATAGAGAGGGCTCAAAACCATCTGATGGACAAATTGCATCAGTTGCCCTTATGGATGCCCAATCTATTGCAGCAACGGTTGTAAGTGGTGGGCTTCTCACAGCGGCAACAGATATTGATTTTGAAGATGTCGATGTGGCATATAGCTTCAACCCTCTATTAATAAAAACAAGGTCTATAATGGATTTGGCAATCCTGATCCAAGTGTGGAACTGGTTTATGGTCCTAATATCACAGATTGGCCACAAATCAGTCCATTGGCTGATCATGTTCTTCTTAAGATGGCATCAGTCATTCATGATGATGTTACAACAACCGACGAACTCATACCGTCAGGGGACACATCATCCTATAGGTCAAACCCGCTAAAACTGGCTGAGTTTACCTTGTCTAGAAAAGATCCTGCCTATGTGGAACGTGCAAAGGCAGTACAAGCCCTTGAAAACAATAGGCGGGACTTGGTTTCTGGAAAAACAGATGTCTTAGATGATGATTTAAGGGACCTTGTCACAAAGGCTATGGGCGTTGAGTCGAAGGCGGATATTCTAAATACCCTGTCCACACTAAGTGTTGGAAGTGTGATCTTTGCCAATAAACCTGGAGACGGTTCAGCAAGAGAACAAGCGGCTTCTTGTCAGAGGGTTCTAGGGGCTCTAGGCAATATCGCAGGAGATTATGCAACAAAACGGTACAGGAGCAATGTTATAAACTGGGGGATGCTCCCTTTCACAACCGAGAGCAAAGATTTCCAAGTGGATGACATCCTTCTTATAAAAGATATAAAAAAGATGGTTTTACAAGGGCATGAAAAAGTGGAGGTCCTCTTATTTAGAGGCAGAGAGCAGCATAATCTTACCTTGAAATTAGAAAACTTGTCGAGGGAGGAAAGAAAGGTTATTCTTGAAGGCTGTTTAATGAATTTCTATGCGAGCGAATTAAGTGAATAGATGGCTGGAAACCTGATATAATAGAAGTGCATAGCACTTCTATTATGCTTGTAGACAAACTTTGAAATCCTGTCTTGCAGGATCAAGTTTACAACAAGCTGGTGACACATTCAGGAGGTATCAATGTACGGATTGGTATTGCAAGGCGGCGGGACGAAAGGCAGTTACCATATTGGCGTTTGGAAGGCCCTTAGGCAACTTGGCATTGAAATCGGTGCTGTGACCGGAACTTCAATAGGGGCTTTAAACGGGGCTTTCATAGCGCAAAACATGTTTGATGAAGCCCTTGGGGTGTGGGAAAACATTAAGGTTAATGATGTTATTGACACCGATGAAGATGTCTACTTAGATTTTATGAATTTTGATATAAATTTGAATAAAACAGAAAAGTATTTTGAATACTTTAAAAAGGTTGTAAAAGATAAAGGTCTTGATGTTGCACCATTAAGAAATTTAATTGAAACCCATCTAGATGAAGACACGCTCAGAAATAGTGGGATAGACTTTGGACTTGTGACAGTATCATTGACGGATATGAAACCCATGGAGCTTTTTGTAGAGGATATACCGAATGGAAAGCTAACAGATTATCTACTGGCATCGGCCTTCTTACCAGGCTTTAAGCCCCAGGAACTAGACGGCAAGCGGTTTGTTGATGGGGGCGTTTATGACAATTTGCCAATTCACTTAATTACCCAAAAAGGCTATAAGGACATCATTGCTGTAGAAATGGGATCTGTGGGGTTTGTTAGACGCGTCAAGGATTCTGATTTGAATATTATTAAAATCCAGCCGTCGGGCGACATTGGTAAAATGTTGCAGTTTGACCAATACACGGCCAAAAGAAATATTGATATGGGTTACTTAGACACTATGAAGGTTTTTGGTCGCCTTAAGGGAGAAAAATATTATTTTAAAACCTTGCCAGAAGAGGACGTCTTTTTAAAGGCCTTTCAATCCCTAGAGGATGATAATATTATGAAAATGGCCGCCGATCTGGGTATATCAGAGGGCAATCCTAAAAGAATTCTTTTGAAAGCTTATTCCTGAGCTGGCAGCTATGTTTGACATGGACATAAAGGCTGGATACAGGGAGATCACCTTAAAGATGGTTGAGTACCTTGCGAGTGTGCTGGAAATTGAAAGATTGAAGGTATATGACTATGAAGATTTTGAACAAAAAATACTGGAAGTCGTGAAAGATAGAAGCACCACACTAACCTTCTTTAAAGGCATGCCGGCTTTTTTGAAGAAGACATCCCTCATTAAGTTCACAATGAAAGATGACATACTCATCCACTGGGCACAGATTATCACTGATTCCTACTTAGAAAGAGTGCGCGACTAGGGGTGTCAGACATGGGCAAGGATAGCCAGTAAAGTTGTTCAAGTGGTATATAAGTATGGTAATAGAAAATAAAAGAATATTTTAAATCAGGCGCTTTCAAAATTATAGATCTTTGCCCTTACCAGACCATATGTAGAATTTTAAATCCTAAATATTTATATATGGCATGGTGAGGGTTTATGAATGATATTTTGCAAGTTGCTCAAATAAAAATGCTGACATCCAGTTTTGGATGGTCCAGCATTTTTTTCTTTTTCCACTTACAAAGCAGTGGGGTACGTGATGACGACGCAAGATTGTTAAAATATAGTCATTCGTTCACAAAAAGTTATCAAAGTCATAAGAAACATTTCAGTATTCGTCCAAACCCTGTTCATAATTTAGGAATAATATTATGAAGGACATTAAAGTGGGATCACTTATCATGAAAAGTAAATCAGTGTGTTGATCAAGTGCCCGTATAGAAAGAGAGGGGTTCAAAGTGAAAAGAAATAGATCGGTAAAGCGTTTGATCATAGGTGTTGTGGTGACAGCACTCATTGCTTCAGTTTCATTTACAACAGCGAGAAATTTAATGCTTATAAAAGAGAAACTCCAAGTACAAATGCAGGAATATGGGAGCACAATTGTTGATCAGGCCATACATAATTTTGAGAACATACATGGCAGCCAGACTCTAATTGATGATCTTTTGAGCAAGAATATTGAAGTGGCCCTTGATTCAATCAATTTGATGGATGAAGACATGTTCAAAAGTATTGATCAAAATGAACCCAATGCGGGTGAAGAAAGTGCTCTTGATGAGTTCAATCTTATTGCCCCAAGTGGAGAAATTGTATATTCCAACATAGCCAGCAATATAGGACAAGTTTTAGATAAAAGCCATCCTGTTATGCAAGTTTTCTCGTCAGGGACAAATAGAATGATTGAAGACATTCGTAAGAGTTCGACAGATGGAAACTTTTATAAGTATGGCGCAATAAAAAAAGGAAATATGGTCATTCAGGTTGGTGTAAATGCCAACAAATATATGTCTTTGAAGGACAAGACAAGCATGGCTCATGTGCTAGGCAGTATTGCTCAGAGTGAGGATATAAATTACTCAGCCTTTTATGATGCGAACGGCAAAAAGCTAGCGAGCTCAGAGACGTCAATGACTCAGACCTTTGATGAAAAAGTGAAGACGGCTCTTTTAGGCAAGGCGGCTGGTGGATTGGTTGTTTCTGATGCTTATGGTCCAACCTATGAAATTGCTAAACCGGTTTATGACCAGGATCAAGAACTTATAGGTGTTGCAACCTTAGGGCTTTCCCTTGACAAAAATACAGCGGCTTTTGCAGAGATCATTCGGACCACTCTCATAGAAGTCATTCTTTCCAGTCTGCTTATTGCTGGCTTGCTCTTATACATTATAAATAGGCTGCTTGCTCCACTGAAAAGAGCGCAAAACGCCCTTGAGATTATGGGCAAGGGTGATTTTAGAGTGGAAATTTCAAAAGAAGACCTTGAAAAAAATGATGAATTTGGAGATATGACACGGTCTCTTAACAAAATGCAGGAAAATGTGCGTCGTCTAATTGATACTGTACAAAACAATTCAAGCCAAGTGATGGCTTCATCAAAAGCCTTATCAGAGTCCACAAATGAAGCCAATGTAACAGGGGCAAGTATTGCAGATGCCACAGATCAAATAGCAAGAATGGCAACGGAACAAGCTGATCATATAACTAGAATTGTATCGGGGGCCCATATACTTGGCACAGAGATTGAGAGCACTGGTCACCTTGTAAATGGAGCCTATGAACTTGCTGAACAAACAAATAAGCTAAGTAAAAAAGGCCAAGACATTATGTCTGTTTTACTCAAGCATAATATGGAAAACAACGATAAGTCTGACCAGGTCACAAGGGTTATTGCTCAGGTTCAAAATTATGTTGTGGAAGCAGAAACCATCATTGAAATTATCAATAAGATTGCCAGCCAAACCAACTTACTCGCCTTAAATGCATCTATTGAAGCGGCAAGAGCGGGAGAATCTGGTCGGGGATTTGCCGTTGTTGCTGATGAAATAAGAGTGCTGTCGGATGAAACTGCCAAAGCGACAAAAAATATTGAAACCATTATTGAAAATATCCAGCATCATACTGGGCAAGCGGTGCAAACAATTCACCAGATGGATGACAGCCTCAAACAGCAAAATGAGTCTATCGAATCCACTTCCGACATTTTTGAATCCACTTCTGGGGCCATAAACAATCTAAGTGGAAAACTGAGTGAAGTGCAAGAAAAAGCACAGGTTCTAGAAGGCGGAAAGAATAAAATCATAAGTGCTATGGACTCTATATCTGCCACCATACAAGAAACGTCTGCAAGCACTCAAGAGGTTTCAGCCTCAATGGAAGAGCAAACGGCTGTTATTGCAGATGTTGATGTTCATGCAAATACTTCAAGAGATCTTGCTGAGTCCATGAATGAAGCCTTGTCTAAATTTACAGTATGATACGTGAAATATACCATAAGAAATTCATTGATATACCGCTCAGACTTGTTTTGTGGCATAATGTTCTAAAGCGAACAACTTGCAAATCGTTCACATATAAATTATTGTAATGAAGTTTTGCAAGGACAAAAACAAAAATAAGAAATGGATACTTTAAAGTATATAGGTGAGTTTATGAATGGGCATGTTTTAAACACCCTATATGAAAACAAGATCAACCATGCATATGTTATTAAAGCACTTGAAGACAAGATGGCGACCACGGTATTTGAGTTTAGAAGCACTGAAACCCCAGAACTGAGTTATGCTGCCATATGGCACGAAGATAATATTGTGTCACTTTTTGGTGATAAGGTATGGTGCCAAGAATGTTTTCACCAGTATTTGGGCTACTACAGTTTTTACGATATAGACCCTGGACTGATGGAAGCTTTGTGTGCGGATGCAGACATGAGAAGACTTAGTAACTATGATTTAGAAAACCATTATTTAATGCGTCTAGACCATAATGGGATAAAAGAAATTGTAGATCGGTTTAAGGCGCTAAACAGGGGCGATCGGTGCATTAAAGAAGTTAAGACCATTCAGAATACGACACGCTACCAGTATTTAGAAAGAGATGGTCGAATACTGGGGTCGGTTCTTTTGGAAAAATCACAGAGAATGTCTTTGTTATTTCTGAAATGTTGATTAAGAAACCCTTTAGAGACAAGGGCTTTGCCTTTGATTTCATATCACGTCTTCTTGGAGGAAGAATCCCACCAATTACAAACGGTGTTGAGAATGAAATTATTCTCCATGTGGATGTGAAAAACACACCTGCCCTAAAACTATATAAGAAGCTTGGATTTAAAAAGGTCGGTGCTTACCAAAATCTTGTTCATAAAGATGATTAGTTTTCAACAAGTGATGTCGTGAATAATGGAGGATAATCTTACTATATTATGATATTATAATATAGTGAACCCTAACATAATGGAACAATAACGAGGTGACTTATGAAAAAACCAATTAAACTGTATACTGTAACAGGATTCTTAGGTGCGGGAAAAACCAGCTTTTTAAAGCATGTTCTTGAGCGTTCTGGTGATGCTAAAGTTGGCGTGATACAAAACGAATTTGGGAAAATTGGAATAGATGGTGACATCATTCGAAAAGATGGAATGGAAATGATCGAGATCAATCGTGGGTCTATCTTTTGTTCTTGCCTACAATTGTCCTTTATAGAAGCGCTCCAAGAAATGGCAGATAAAAATGTAGACTATCTTTTGTTGAGGGGTCCGGTCTGGCAGATCCATCCAATATGAATGAAATACTAGAAGCACTTCACTCGGTCAAGCCAGAGGCCATGGACTACCGTGGTGCCATTTGCATTATAGATGGTGCACACTTTTTAGATCAACTAGAAGAAATCGAAACTGTAGAAAAACAAGTTCGTCATGCTCAAATGGCTATTGTTAACAAGTCGGATTTGATTGAAGATGGCACAAGGGCAAAAATTCACAGTGTCTTAAATGATCTAAAATCAGATATAGTCATTAAAGAAGCAGAGTATGGTGCGTTTGATTGGGACTTCATGAAAGAAGACCTCATGCATTTAAGTTCTATAAAGTTTGATGAAACGTCTAACAAGGAAGAAAACAAGCCCAAAACCCTCCATTTAACCACTCAGGAAATCATAGATAAAAACAAGCTGATTGATTTCATTGATGCAATCAGTCAGGACTGTTACCGTATTAAAGGATTTGCAAAGCTAGTAGATGGATGGCAACAAGTGGATGTGGTGGGACGCCGAGTTGATTTTAAACCGATCCCAACTCGGGATGAAGAAACACGCCTTGTATTCATTTCCAAAATAGGGCCTCAGGTGATCAAACCAATCTTCTCGCACTGGGAAGAGTCCGTAGGCACAAAAATGAAACTCAGATAAATGGATGGCAACCTCCCATACGCTTAAGGACTTTTCAAAAGACTCTTGAATCGAACTGGTTGCAAAGTCTTAAAAAAGTCTAGAAATCGGATGTTTATCTTAATGATCTTTTAAGGCTTTTTTCAGCCCCCATTAAGGACAAGACCTTATTATGATCACATAAATGATGAAGCGTTCTAAAGGAGGACACTATGCTAATTACAACAACACCTACACTAGAGAATCAACCAATAAAAGATTATTTGGGCATTGCCAATGGAGAAGTTATTATTGGTATAAATGTGATTAAGGATTTTACAGCAGGGCTTCGTGATATTTTTGGTGGCAGAAGTGCGACATACGAAAATGAGCTTGTACGTGGTCGTGAAGAAGCCATTCAAGAAATGAAATCACGCGCTAAAAAAATGGGCGCCGATGCTGTTGTTGGCGTAGATATTGACTTTGAAGTGCTTGGACAGGGCGGATCAATGATGATGATCGTTGCCACGGGCACAGCCGTTAAGCTATAGCATAAAAGAGCGTTGGCAAATGGAATCATAGATTCTATAAGCCAACGCTCTATTTTTATTTAAAAGGAATAATATTTGCCCCAGTCTCAGATTCGTATAAGGGGCGAGGTGATTAATCAATGACAATATCCAAATTCTTTAGAGAGGCCAATGTGTTCACCACGGCAAATATAAGAACAGCTGCCAAATTGGCTGTTGTGCTGTCTTGATCAAAACGTGGAGACACTTCAGCAATATCAAAACTGATAAATTTGCCACTCATCATAATGTATTTGAGAATTTTTATAACTTGTTCTGGGTGGAGTCCAACGGCCTGTGCTGCGCTGACTCCAGGGGCGTAAGCCGCAGAGAAAACATCAGAACAGATTGTCACATAAATTTGGTCATGAAGCTTTAGAAACCTATCCACTTTATCAAGGATCGGCCAGATGTCTTGATTTACCATATCCTTAGCAAGAACATACTGGACCCCTAAGTTGTTGGCCGTTTTAAAAAGGGCCAAGGTGTTGCTTCTTTTCTGTATGCCCAAGCACATATAGCCGTAGTGGTCACCACTTTCCTGGCAGATGTCTGCAATTTGCCTAAACATAGTTCCAGAACTGCCACCATTTGGATAGGGTCTTAAATCAAAGTGGGCGTCGAAATTTATTATGCCCAGCTTGTCTTTTCTATCTATTGATGCGTTATAGTCTTTTATGCCACAGTAGTGACCAAATGCTATTTCGTGGCCACCCCCTAAAACGATAGGGTACATGTTTCTTTCTAGAATTTTTTTCACTGTTTGTGAAAGTATTTCTTGTCCCTTTTCAAGTTCGATGTCGTGGCAGTAAATATTGCCTGCATCAAAGAGTCTTACATCTTCTTTAAATTGGCAGGGTAAGTTGGAAAGTTCCTTGCGTATACTTTTTGGCCCTTTGGCTGCGCCAGCGCGGCCTTTATTTCTTGTAACACCATCATCACAGCAGAATCCAATAAAGCAAATTGCCAGTGCACCATCAAAGGGCTTAGCGGATTCATCGAGTAGATCAACCGGTTCAATCCATTGATGCCAGCGGAATGCGTCATAATCGTCATGGCTGTCAATTCGACCTTGCCATACATTTGCGTCTATTGGATGATAATGTGTTTTCATTCTAATCGCCTCCATAGTGTAACTTATATCCGGATGAACAGTTCATTATAACGGCTTATCGTCTTTGAAAAGTCAATGACAACCTGATACTATTAAGTGTGTGATTCACTGAAGATCCATTATGGTTTAAGAAGACATATCATGAGAATCGTTTATAAAGTTTGCTAAGTAATAGATATTTTAGAATCGTAAGTTCTATAATGGGTATCTTGGTGACGTGGATCCTTAATTTTGCAAGTTGCTTTTCTAAATGTATCATAATTGAATGTCAGTACAGGAAATAACATGGTGAGGATAAGACCACCAGGGCCGTGTGCCCTTACAAACCAGGAGCAAAATATGAACGAGTTTATGTACATTATATTTAAGACCCATTCAGATGGTATGGCTATGGAAAGAAAGCTAAAAGCAGCGGACATTGATCATGAAATTGTTCCAACCCCCCGCCAATTTTCCACAAGTTGTAGCATATCTATTAGAATAGATGAAAAAGATCTAAGAGAAGTTCAGGCCATTCTAGCCTATAGCCCAACTATTAATTCTCGTGGCATACATAAAGCGAAAAAACGTAAAAAGGGACTTTTTCGTAGAAAATAATATATTTTTTAACGAAAAGTATTTGATAATCGTCATATAAATAGTATTGGTTCGTAAAAGATCAAACAGAAAATAAATCACTCATCTGATCTTTTCTATACAATTCCGATGATATTAATACAGTTTAAAAATATGAGCATGTGGTATAAAAACCTCTCAAGCCTTTAAATGTTAATAATTGCTTAAGCGTTGTCAAATAGACGTATATTCTTCAAAAATGGAATAAATTTTAAAAGAATTGTCGAGATTCCTTGAAAATAGTGTTAGAATGAATTAAAATAATATTACATTTTTTAACATAGTTTAGGAACTCATTTTTCTTAGTTTGAAAATCGTCAAGTAATAGAGTCAGACGTAAAATACGAATACGGGGGTATAGGCATGACACATGCAAAACGATTGAACAAATTGGCTTATGAAATGAACAACTTTGTACGCAAGCATTATAAAAGATTTGACAAGGATGAATACAGATTGTCAGATATTGAACGTGAAATCATATTACATATGTACTATAATCCAGGCATTTCACTTAAAGAAGTGAGCAGTCATTTAGATGTTCCAGGCAGCACACTTACAAGCGCCCTAGATAGACTGGAAAGAAAAGGGCTGATGACTCGGGTCAAAAAGGAAGATGATAAAAGATCATTTAGACTTATGCCGACAGACCAAGGGGAAACAATGCTTGAGAGAAAAGAAGTCCTTCATGAACGTGTGTTCACAGACCTTTTAAGTGTTTTGAATGCGGAGGAGCAGGCGCAATTTGTAGACCTAATGGATACAGTTCGTTCTAGATTGAAAGACAGATTTCCATATTAAGCTATTCATGGCAGGGCACATGGTCCGGTGAATAGGCAAACTAAGATAATTTTATAGATGAACAGCCCCATAGTGGGCGCTAAAAATCCGTTTGGTCAACCAAACGGATTTTTTTACTTTATTTTATCTATTTAACTTTTTATATTAGACATGGAATGTACAATATATGTTTGAATTCTCAGCATTTGGGTAAGAATATCCAAGTGCAAATTGTATGAACAGTCCGATCTAGGGTTGCTTTTTTGCAAGTTTTTCTATTATACGTGGATCATTTTTCGAGTACACTTCGGACAGGGTGATGTTTCAATGTACTCACACAATTCGTAGTGCCCACCTTCTATTGTAAGTATATAACCACCTACAAGACTCTTTGCAACCTTCTTTCTGGCATCGTTGTACAACCTTTGAAAGGTTGAACGGCTGACACCCATAATATCCGCACCTTCATGTTGCGTGTGGTCTTCCAGATCCATAAGACGTAGTGTTTCAAGCTCTTCTAAAGTCATATGGATGGAAGTACCTGCCGAGGATTCATGTGATGGCCCGGTCGGGTGAAACTCCCTGAATTCGGGCATCTGACAAATCCGGCGTGGTTTTGTCGGTCTAGCCATATTTCCGTACCTCCTTCCCTATATCGTATCAAAAAAAAACCTTTGATGAAAAGAAGGAGTGTGTCTCCACATGCAAGTTAGTGGAGGATAGCTTTCAAAACAGCGATAAGACCAATGCCAACAAGCATGACGATGGCTAAAGGGAGAAACAAGGCAAAGGATAGTGGAAGTATAGCAAGAACCACAAAAGCTCCTATAAGGCCAATGGCAATTCTTAATATTCCAAAACCCAGTGCAAGGGTTACTTTTAAAACAATAAATAAAAATAACAGGGCAAATAGTATCTCAAACATGATATAGCCTCCTTTGATATGTGAATACTCTATGTTTATAATGTACGCCTATTCGATTAAATCTGTCTTTAACATTCATTAGAATTCCATTAAAAGATTTCATCTGTATTGCTTCCGGGCAGGTCATGGAAATAGAGTTTACAAATGATCGGCTTGCAAAATGTCATTCAAGAACACTCGCCAGGCCATATATAGAATTATTATTCTTAAATATATATGGTAGGGCGAGTGCAAGGATTTATAATTCTGCAAGCGCCTAAAATAATAGAATGGAAGATATAAAAAATGGAATTGAGGATATAAATATGATGGAGTTAACATCGATTTAATCAAGCGATTCAAGTATTTTAATACAATATTATGGAATGAGATAAAGAAATAAGTTGATGAAAATTCATAGTCTAAGATGTGCAACCAATCGATGGGAAAAAATCACAACAATATACACAGAATTACATACACAGAATTACATACGCAGAATTACATACGCAGAACTGCGTGTGACAGGAATAGGAAGAGGGGCTTTTTATGAGTCAAAAAATGGCGGCAGTGGCCTATATCGGATCAAGGGTTCTGCAATTTAGAATAACAGAGGACGGAAAAGAAAGCATCAGAGAACTTGAGTTTATGGAGAGTCCATCAGACCTGGGACACCAAACATTTTCAACGGGACGAATACGCTATGAATCAGTGGAAACCCTGTGTGAACGCGTTAATGACTTTAAGATCCTCGCCAAGGCCTATGATATAACAGACATCAATTTATTTGCCACGACGGCCCTGCGTGATGCCATAAATAGATATTACATACTGGATCAAATCAAAATCAGGACAGGTCTTGATGTGGAAATTATAGAAGATGCAGAAGAAAAAAGAATGTTTTATGACCGTATTATTCAGCATGTGGAGTCCCATGATGCCCTAAAAAACAAGAATGCTGTTATTTCATATATTGGTACGGGAAGTATAGGCGCTACATATTATGACTCCAGCCATATTGTACACACGCAGAATATTCCCCTGGGCACATTAAAACTGAGAGAGTCCTTAGGGGATAAATATAGGGAGTCTTCGGATTTTTATATATTCATGGAAGAGTATTTGAGCAATCCCCTCCAGCTCTTTAGCAGAAGTCTTCCGGATAGCGGTATTGAAAATATGATTGTTTCTGGAAAACAAACGGATCTATTGACCAAACTCTTTGATATTACTCTTGAAGAGGAAGTGGGATTTATAAGCCGGGAAGATTTTCTTGAAAAATATGATGAGATAAAACATGATACACCTGAGCAAATCGCCTATGAGCATGAACTTCGTCTGGCCGAGGCCGAACTGTTACTTCCTGCGCTTTGCATTTATAAACCATATTTGAAATGACAACAGCCAAGACAATGACAGTTATTCAAATGAAGTTTTCAGACACCCTTTCCTGGAAAATCCATGATCCTAAGGACTACAAGGAGAGGATTCTTATATTCAGAGACCACACGGTGGCTTCCAGTCGCTATATGGCCCAGCAATACAATTATGATGCCAAACATTCAGCGGCTGTTGAGGAAAGGGCTCTAGAAATATTTGATGAAATAAAAAAAATACATGGACTGGGTAAGAAAGATAGGTTACTCCTTCAGGTCGCGGCCATTATGCACAGTCTTGGCGAGTTTGAAGGCACGGAAGTCTACCAGCAAATTGTGTACGATATGCTCAAATGTTTTAATATAGTCGGTCTCAGACAACAAGACATGATTGTGATTGCAGAAGCCAGCTTTAAGGCCATGCATCATACAGATGAAGGAGATTTCATTGAACCAACATTATCAAAAGGACAACAAATCAAGATTACTAAAATGGCTGCCATTCTTAAAGTGGCTGAAGCCCTCGACATCAGTAGAAAGCAAAAGTTCAGAAAAATCGATATCAGCACATCAGGGAAAAAACTCAGATTTTATGCAGAGTGTGGACAGAACTTCATCCTTGAAGAATGGGGATTCGCAAGAGCCTCTATCTTCTTCAGAAGAATCTTTGGCATTGAAGCAAAACTCTCGGTTAAGAGGTGTTACGATGAGTTATCCTAATGGGTCTAAAAAGTACATAAACAGAGAAGTGTCCTGGCTTGATTTTAACTATAGGGTTTTAGAAGAAGCACAAGATGAAAGTTCCCGCGTTATGGACCGCTTAAAGTTTCTGGCCATTACAGCATCTAACTTAGATGAGTTTTTTATGGTGCGTATGGCCGGTATTCTCGATCAAATTGAAGTGGGGTATGAGAAAAAAGACCCCGCAGGCCTTTCTCCCAAAGAGCAAATTACCTTGCTTTCAAATATGTGCCATGACATGGTTCATAAGAAATACACCTGCTTAAACAAGTCTCTATTGCCAGAAATGAAAAAGCATGGTGTGGAAATTTTGTCTTACGATGATGTGGCCAAGGATCAGAAAAAGTATATAAATGATTTTTTCGAAGAGGTGGTCTTTCCGGTTATAACCCCTATGGCTGTGGACAACAGCCGTCCTTTCCCCCTTTTATCAAATAAGAGCCTAAACCTAGCGGTTAAGCTCATGATTGATGACGAGATCAAGTTGGCTGTGCTTCAGGTGCCTTCTGTCATTGACCGTTATATGCGTATTCCCGGAGAAAACAGGCATTATATACTCCTAGAAGAAATCATAAAGGCCAACATTAAGAGTCTTTTCAAGGGATTTGACGTTCAGTCTGTTTATGCATTTAGGTTAACAAGAAATGGTGACCTTGCCATTGATGAAGATGAAGCTGAAGACCTACTCATTGAAATAGAAAAATCCATTAAAAAACGCAAGTGGGGAGCGCCTGTAAGGCTGGAATATGAAAAGCATATGGATGACGATATCCTGACATATCTTATGGACAAGCTTGACCTTCATGATGATGATCTTTATAAAATCAATGGCCCGCTCGATCCAACCTTCTGGATGGATTTCTCCTTTGAACCAGAGTTTTCAGACCTCCGTGCAGAGCCTATGCGGCCTCAACCAGCAGAAGATTTTATTGGGTATGAGAACGATATTTTTGAAACCATTCGAAATGGAGACAGTCTCATGCATCATCCATATGAAAGTTTTGATCCAGTTGTGGCTTTTGTCAATCAGGCGGCCAGAGATCCAAAGGTTCTTGCTATTAAGCAGACACTATACCGGGTCAGTGCAGATTCTCCGATCATCAAAGCCCTCATTCAGGCCGCAGAAAATGGAAAGCAAGTCACAGTTCTTGTGGAACTCAAGGCAAGATTTGATGAAGAAAACAATATTATCTGGGCAAAGCGCCTTGAGCGTTCCGGGTGTCATGTGATTTACGGTTTGGTTGGCCTTAAAATACACTGTAAGACAATACTGGTAGTCAGACGAGAAGAAGATCAAATAAGAAGATATGTCCATCTGGGCACAGGCAATTATAATGATTCAACGGCTAAACTTTATACAGACCATGGGTATTTCACGTGTAGGGATGCCTTTGGGGCAGATGTGTCAGCCCTCTTTAATCTCTTAACGGGCTATGCCAAGGAACCAAAATGGAAGAAACTTGCCGTTGCCCCTGGTAATCTGCGCCAGTTTTTCATGAAGTCCATTGACAATGAAATCAAATTGGCTCGTAAGGGGGAAAAGGCGAAGATTATTGCTAAAATGAACTCTTTAGTAGATGAAGACATAATCAACAAGCTCTATGAAGCCTCCCAAGCGGGGGTTAAAATCACACTCATTGTACGTGGGATTTGTTGCTTGCGTTCAGGCATAAAGGGGCAAAGTGAGAACATAAAGGTTATCAGCATAGTGGGAACCTTCTTAGAACACAGTCGAATCTACTATTTCTATGATGGTGGAGAAAAACGATATTATTTATCAAGTGCTGACTGGATGCCGAGAAACCTGGATAGACGGGTAGAAACCCTCTTTCCAATTGGGCCAGATCATTTAAAGGACAAGCTGGATGAGATGATGGACATAACGCTTCAGGATAATGTGAAGGCGCGCATTCAAAACCCTGATGGGTCATATAGCCCTATTGACAGGGAGGGTGAGCGCTATGAATCCCAAGTTGTATTTCATAAAATGGCCAAGCGTATCGCGAGGGAAAAAAAAAGAAGCCCTCATGCAAATGCGTTCTTAAACCAGATGTTTTATATGCTGAAAAATAGGAGACCCATATGTGGAAAAACATATATGGGTCTCTTCAATGGTTAATACAAGTAAACTTTTGTGTAGTTTTGTCATCATTTTGTTACTCTATGTATAATATATGACGAAATGGTTATGATTTGTTTACAATAGCCCCGCATTAATTGCGGCTACAATTATGTGTGTGCTACTATGAGATAGAGATGTAGCAAGATTATATCAAGGAGGGCATTATGCTAGATTTATTTTCGAACCTGAATCCAGTGGCAACTGGAATTGTGGGAACTATTTTTTCAATTTTAATACTAACAGTTATACTCACATTCGTTATTAAAAGAAAGTACTCAACAATCATTCAGGACCTAGAGAGTCCTGAAAATAGAGCCAACGGTGTGTTCGCAGAACATGCACTGAACAAAATGGTTGATGACTACCATAAGGCTGTAGAAAACAATGTTGATGAAGTCAACACATATGCAATTATTGAAAAGCGTATGGCAAAGAGCTTCAGTGGATATGCTGTTGCAGAACGAATTGCATCAAGATCGATTTCCCTAATGGTTATTTTAGGTCTACTGGGTACATTCTATGGCTTAACACTCTCTATCGGAGAGATAGTTACCTTGCTGGGCTCAACAAAGGGCAGCATTGTAAATGATATGACACCAATTATTGATGGACTTATGAGTTCTCTTCAAGGCATGTCAGTTGCATTTGTAACGTCGCTTTGTGGTATTGGGGGGTCTATTATTGTAACTCTAATCAATATGGCATTCAGCATTCAAGCAACAAAAGACCATGTCTTTGTGTGTGCAGAAGAATACCTTGACCACTATGCTGGCAAAAAACGTGGTGGCGCAGTGGTTGCAGGTGCGTCTGTTGACCTTGGCCTAGACCAATTTGGCGACAAGCTAGAAGAAAACCTTAAAGAACTTACAAGCGCACTAAGCTACAAGCTCAGCACTGTGGCGACAGAAATGTCAAACACAGCTGAGTCCTTGAATGGTTCCATTGGTAAGTTTGATGAGAGCATTCAAACATTTGCGGAAAACACTAGAGATTTCTCAGAGTTTAATCATGACTTAAGATCAAATATTCAGCGTATGAATGTATCTTTTGATGACTTTTCAAACTCCATTAAATCAAGCACAAAAGAACTGAAAAACGGACATCAGGTCCTAAGCAACACCCTTGAGGTTATTGGTAAAGAAAGAACAAAATAGGAGGTAAGCCATGGCCAAGTACAGAAGACGACGTGGCACTGTAGAGGTGGAACAGGAAAATTTCTGGCCAGCTTTTACAGACATCATGTCAACCATTGCGCTGATCCTCTTTTTCCTCATACTCATTTCTTATTTAAGTAACATTATTGTCAGTAAGGATTTAGACCTTAAAAAGAAAGAGCTTGCAGAAGCAAAAGCGGAAATTACAAGCGCCCAGGACAGACTAGACTTATTGCTTGACCAAGTTGAAGAAACAAAAGCAGAAGTTGAAAGAGGTCAGCAGGCCCTTAAATTGTCTGAAGATGAAATAGAAAAACAAAAAGAAATCATAGCCAATTCCAATAAAGAACTTGGTGATTTAAGAGATAAGCTTCACGGCATTGCTGTTCTAAGACTTGACGTCCTAGACAAGGTAAAGGTCTCTATGGAAGATAGCCTAGAAGCCAGCAATGTGAATGGTAAGGACCTTGTTAGGATTTCTGACACAGGAAATATCATCATTAATGAAGGCTTTGTATTTGACACGGATTCATACAAGGTAAAGGAAGAGGGTAAGGTGCTTCTTGATAAACTGGCCCTAGCCTTTGAAAATGTCCTTTCAGATGATGAGGTTCGTGGCTTTATTGATGCCATTGCCATTCAGGGTCACACCGATGAAAGAGGCAGCAGCTCTTATAATAGAGAACTATCTGCCAACCGTGCCGCAGCTGTTGTAAATTACCTTCTATCTTCCAATGAAACCCTTGAAGAAGAATATGGAGCTTACTTCACAGCCAGCGCCTACTCAGAGTACCGTCCTGTTGACCCAGGCACGTCAGAAGAAGCTTATGCAAAGAACAGACGTATTGAAATTTCTATGATCTTAAGAGATGCTCAGATTCAAGATGTGATCAACAATTATCTTGAAGATTCCATTGGCATTTTTGAAGAGTAAGACTTAGTCCCTCAAACGCAAGTTTATAGCATATCAAAGCCCCTGTATCCAGTTTGGATGCGGGGGCTTTTTACATCAATTTAATAGTAAGGGGAGGGTTTATACATATGAGGTTTGCCCTACAATCAAGAAGTCAGCTTTTTTTATTCTACAAAAAAGATAGAAAGCCTTGACCCTAACGTTGCGTTAGGGTGTATCATAAAGATGAGCTCAAATAAATGATCATTTTTAAGGAGGGTATACCATGGAATACACGGTCAAGGCACTTGCTGACATAGCCCAAGTTACAGTTCGTACTCTACACCACTATGACAAGATTGGCCTGCTTAAACCCAATCATGTGAATGCATCAAATTATCGCATTTACACAGACCTTGAAGTGGAAAGGTTACAGCAAATTCTCTTTTTTAGAGAGTTGGACTTTAGTTTGGAAGAAATAAAGAAGATACTGGACAGTCCAGCGTATGACAAAGTCAGTGCCCTACAATCTCACCGTGACCTCCTTGAAAAAAAGAAGGCCAGACTGGATATTTTAATAAACACAATAGATAAATCCATAGAGGAAAGCAGAGGTGGCATTAAAATGAATGCAAAGCAGAAATTTGAGGGGCTAAGTAAAGAAACTTTACAAGCTTATAAGGAAGAAGCCAAGAAAAAATGGGGCAAAGAAATCGTTGAAACATCAGAAGCCAACATGAGAAAGAACAATCTTACAGAAGAAGATTTGCAAAAAAGACTTGAAGAAATATTCACGACTTTTGCAGAACTAATGCAGAGGCAAGAAAAGATATCTGACAAAATAAAAATAGATGAAGGTGTATTGGAAGGCGAATTGAAAGAAGAAATTGGAAAAGCTGTCGTGAGCCTGCAAGACTACATGAACCAGTTTTACACTTGTTCAGATGAAATGCTTTTAGGCCTTTCAGACATGTATGTCAACGATGAGCGGTTTTATAAAAACATCAGCCGTTTTGGAAAGAAACTGCCAGAGTTTATAAATGAGGCTGTAAAAAACCATGTAAAAGCCATGAAGGACGACATATAGTCTATTAGGAAAAAGTCATCCAAGGCAAATAGAGTACAAGGCAAGACCTATTTTTATCATTCTGGATTCTAATAAGCCCCCTGTCTCAATTGAGCGACTTGCTAAATTACAGATCTATACCCTTGCTATACCATATATAGATATTTAAGAATCAAAAATTTCTATATTTGGTATAGCAAGGGTGATTGAATGATATTTTGCAAGCGCCTGAATTAGGAGAGAGGGGCTTTACTATATTAAAACAAAGTAGATAATCTTGAGACCTTATGACTTTTCTTGACTGAGCTTAGACGCCACATCAGGCACAAACTTTTGGTCAGATATTGGCGGTCTTACATAGCCAGAGTTGGCCTGCCTTTTTGGCAGTTCTAACTTTTTAGGGACTGTATTTTCGTAATCAAACTGGTCAAGCAAGTGGCTGATACAGTTTATGCGAGCATTTCTTTTATAGTCGGATTCAATAACATACCAAGGTGATTTGGCCGTGTCGGTATACTGGAACATGATGTCTTTGGCCTTGGAGTAATCCACCCAACGGTTCTGGCTTCTAAATCCATGTCGCTAAGTTTCCAACGCTTTGTAGGGTCGTCGATTCTATCTTGAAAGCGCTTTTCCTGTTCTTCATCGCTGACAGAAAACCAGTATTTAATAATGGTAATGCCAGAGCGGATGAGCATTTCTTCAAACTGGGGCACCGACCTGAGAAAGTCCCAGTATTCATCTTCAGTACAAAAGCCCATGACCCGTTCAACGCCAGCCCTGTTGTACCAACTCCTATCGAATAAAACCATTTCACCAGCGGCCGGCAAATGGGCCACATAACGCTGAAAATACCACTGGGTTCTCTCTTTTTCAGTGGGCTTTGGAAGAGCAGTCACCCGGCAAATCCTCGGGTTGAGACTTTGGGTAATACGCTTGATGGTCCCACCTTTACCGGCGGCGTCTCTACCTTCAAATATAACCACGACTTTGAGTCCTTTCTTAACAATCCATTCTTGTAATTTTACAAGTTCTATTTGAAGTTCAGCCAACCTTTTCTCATATAGTTTCTTGGGCATTTTTTTTAACTTTCATGAATCTCCCTCCTCTTTTATATTAATTTCTTCATACCACTCTTTCATGTAAATTAATCTTGTGATCTGATCTGACGATAATAATAGTAGGCATAGGCTCAGAATTGTCATATACTTTTTATAAGCCTTGACCAGCTAAAATGTATTGGGTGTGAACAGAAGACTTATAAGACGTGTTTTGCAAGGCCTAGCTGGTGGGTAAATATAAAAGTAATCGACTAAAGTCATTCAGTTGAATAAAAAGAAGTAAAGACAGATCCCTATAAAACATTTCACTCATGGGGAGAATCGTGTAATGAAAAGATGGGGTTTAGGATTGAATTAGATGATAAATTTGGTTTTAAATAAGACATTTGAAATGTAAAAACAAAACGGTGTGGGACAAGATAAGAGGTGGAAGAATGCGGCGGATAGGCATACAATTTAAATTTTTTATAGCACTGATCTTGGTGGCTGTGATTCCACTTGTTCTATTTGGCATTTACGGATACAAGACCTCTTCAGATCTGGTTGAAAGAGTCGAAATGGAAAGGATGCGTTCTTTTCATGCTTCCATAGAGTATGACATTGAAAGTTATTTTGAAAATTCACAGGTGGATTTGGAGTTCTTAAAGGATCTACTGGCCGTGGACTGGGCAGAACATATGGGGACTCATAATGTAAGTGATCATGATGATGACTTTGCAAAGCATACGGTTTCCACATTTGTCTCTTTTCTTGAGACGCATGGACATTATGATCATTTAAGACTCTTGGATGCTTCTGGTATGGAACTTATTCGAGTAAACAATATCAATGGTAATCAAGTAGTCATGCCTGATGACCGTTTGCAAGACAAGTCGGACAGGTATTATTATAAGAATGCTATGAACCTTGTAAGTGGTGAAGTCTACACCACTGCCATTGATTTGAACATTGAGAACGGTCAAATTGAGCAACCTAACAAAGCGGTCATTCGGTATGTGGCACCAATGGACCTGCTTTCAGAGAATTCATCAGTTCGCTATTATTTGATTGTAAACTTGAATGTAACCTTTTTGCTCGATGAGCTTCGAGACCGAATTGAAAACAGCCCTTATGATCATACCTATATGACCGATGATAAAGGCTACTACCTTATTTACAAATCTATTGAAAAGGAGTGGGGCGGTCCAAGCAATAAAAATACTGGGGCTTCTCTGAAAACGATGTTGAAAACACTTCCTCTTGGCAGGAAATTGACTTATTTGAAAAAGTAACAGGTGAACATGGGCAAGGCCTCGGACGGTTGAAAAATGAATTCGTTTACTGGACACCGCTTCACATAAATACCCTATCTGGAACCAGACTCAATTTGCTGACTGTAGAACCAAGGGAAGATTTTATGGCACCGGTATATGCATATTTGCAAACATATCTTGGGTTGATACTAACAACTATGATTGTTCTTTTTATAATAAGTATATTGATTGCTAGGACGCTTTCGCATCCAATTAAGCATATTGCCAAAGCTGTGTCTGAAATTGGACGGGGGAATTTTAACACGCCTCTTGAAGTCAAAGGAGGCATGGAAGTGGAAGTGCTGGCCTATGAAATTAAAAAAATGGCCTTTGAGCTGGAAAGCAGCTACAGGGATATGGAAAGCCGAGTTGAAGAACGCACAATAGAACTTCAAAATGCCCATGATGAAATGGAAAGAATGGCAAATACAGACCCCTTAACAGGCATATTCAATAGGCACTATTTTAATAATTATATTGAAGACTTAAAAAGGGACAAGCGAATAAAAAACTTAGCATTAATCATGCTCGATGTGGACAGGTTTAAGTACATTAATGACCACTATGGCCATAATGTTGGAGACGTCGTTCTGCAAGAGGTGGCAAAAATGCTCTCAGGTCATGCAAGGGGCAGTGATTTTGCTGTCCGCTATGGAGGCGACGAATTCTTAATAGTCCTTATGGCAGGAGAAGAAGAAGCCATTAAGTCTTATATAAATCGTATTGAGCAGGAACTTAAAACTTGGAATGAGAGCACAGAGATTCTTGACCATGACATGGAGTTCAGTATCGGTTATGATATTTACACAAGTGGAAAACACATTATGGATGTCATTAAAACGGCTGATGAAAGAATGTATGAAGCAAAAATGGCAAGACGAAAAGAACGCGGACAGGTGGGCCGGGTGTAAATCCAGCTTGACAAGAAAGACATACGTAAGGCATAAACAGAACGACTGACTAAGACACATGAGGATGAATAAGCGAGGACAGAATATGAAGTATATGGTTGGAATCTCACAGTGGCTTGCGGGCCTCATTGTTTCTCTTTTGCTGCTAACAATGAGTATTAGTATATTTGCTTATAATGAAGACATATACATGAAGCTTTATATGGACAATAATGTGACAGAGCGAACAGGCATGGATAAAGAAAATCTAAGCCATGTCACAAAGGGCCTCATAGCCTACATGCGGGGACAGGCAGAAACACTTGATATGACCGCAGAAATTCATTCAGAGGAGCGTGAAGTTTTTAATAAGCGGGAAAAAGACCACATGGTGGATGTGAAAAAACTCTTTCTTATGAATGAATCTATAAGAGGGGTGCTGTTTGGAACAGTCCTTTTCTTTGTTGGACTGGCGGTGTGGCGAAAGCAGTATGGCTATATAATGAAGGTTGGACTAAAGCAGGCAGGGGTGAGTTTGATACTGGCTGGAACAATGCTGATTATTTCCTTGACCGATTTTAATAAGGCCTTCATTAAGTTCCACCACCTCTTTTTCACCAATGACTTATGGATACTTGACCCAAGAACAGACACACTAATTCAAATGCTACCAGAATCATTTTTTAAGAGCATGGCCATGATGATGTTTGGGACTTGGTTTGTCATGAGTGCTGTTTGTGGTGGGGTGTCTTACTTGGGACTTCGTCGTGAAGAGTAGATCAAGAAATTGAATATAAGAATAAAGCACAGTGGTTGGATTGTTATCTGATTGCTGTGTTTTTTATTGCTTCTAATGGAAAATTATAAAAAATAAATTCAAAAAAATAAAATTATTCATTAAATGAAATATTCAGAAAAAATGATTCAGGCCATGCCTTGAATCATTTTCTATGAAACTCTATATATGAGAAACTCTGGTACGCTCCATATATAACTCTTCATCATTTTTATTTTTCAGAGCTAACTTTTCAACACGTTGAATTCAATGAAAATACTAAAAAATGAAAAAAATGCATAATTAGACCTTTAAACATCATAAATGGTAATTGTAGGGTGCAAGTTTCATGTGTATAATTATGGTAATGCTAGCATGTTAAAAATAAAACAATTGGACTGGGGGGAATTACAATGAAAAAGTCATACACTACGCCTATCGTAGAAAACACAATCACTTGGGGCAAACACTAGAAAATTAAAAGCGGCTTCTGCCGCTTTTTTTTATAGAAGGAGATTAATTTGTATGGGAACATTACCACCAGTGTATGCAGATTTTTTAGTGACACCAAAGTGTAATTTTAATTGCACGTTTTGTTCGGCATCAGCAATGGAGAATAATCATGACAAGATTAAAGTGTTGTCACTTGAAACAAATAGAAAAAACATTATACGACATGGATGATCTGGGACTTTTGAGGATTAGTTTCGAAGGAGGGGAACCCTTTCTTAGAGATGATTTTATAGAGATATTAGAAATAGCAGATCGGTGTGATTTTGAGTACTACGTGAATACAAATGGTAGCCTAATTGACAAGGCTATGGCGAAAACGACTTGGAAAAACAAAAATTCCACAGGTTTGTATGAGTATTGATGGCCCATCTGCTGAAGTTCATGATATGTGTAGAGGCTATAAAGGTTCATTTGAAAAGATGAAGAATGCGGTTAAATATTTACATGAACAGGGCATTAGAGTTCAAGCTATAATTACTTTAACAAAGCTCAATGCAAGCTATTTATACGAGACAATGAAGTTCATAAAATCTCTGGGGATCACTAGTGCTTCAATGATGTTGCTAGCAACTGTTGGTGGCGCGAGTGAGCAGCTTTGTTTAGATTTCAATGAGTGGACCGACTTACTGCTTAAACTATCGATAGATAAGCAAGAGGGAAAACTTCCTATAGAACTGAGAATAGTTCCAACGGGAGAATCGAGATGTCCATGGGAACTGTACTTACCACTTAAAAACTCAGGAAGAACAGACTTGATGAGTCATTGGATTCCAGAAAACTCAGTCTTATCATTTGAAGATACTGCATTTGGGTGTACATCTGGAAAAACAAGCATGGCTATCGATGGCTACGGAAATGTCTATGGATGTAGCTTAATGGTCTCTATGGATGGTCTGAGTGCTGGAAACATAAATGATGATCCAATTAAAGAAATATGGAATAGATCACAAGTTTTCAATGACTTTAGAAAATTAACATATGATCAGGTTCAGGGACCTTGTTCAGATTGTGATGACTTATCTAAGTGTATGGCAGGATGTCGCGCTTGTGCGTATTCATTAACTGGTTTAACAAATGGTTCGGATCTAAGATGTCCATCAGCAAAGGGGTAGGGTTATGAAAGTGAAAATTGAAAACATATCGAAACCATTTATTATGAGGGTAAGTGATGAGGGGCATGGTGTGATTTCTTTTGAAGGCAATGTGCTCAGGCTAGACCCTGTGGCGGTTGATATTATAAAAGTAATTGATAAAAGTGATTCTATCACGCAAGCAACAAATTTAATGTCTGAAATGTATGATGTTCAGGCGGAAGTGGCTACAAAGGACATAATGAATATGATTGAGAAAATGGAGTCATTTGGCATGGTTGATCCTGAATATATTGATAGGATGAGAGTGTAATGAAAATACGAATACGAGTGTGTTAAAACGTGTGAATAATTTGGCTCTTCCCATTCTTTTAACATATTTAATGGGTTTTATATTTACATTGGGTGATCAAGCCATTGTAGGGCGTACAAGTCTAGAAGGGTATACTGGTGTAACAACAATATCTAATATTTTATACTACATCACTGGGACTCTAGGAATTATTGGACTAACATTAAATATTCATGGATCAAGACTACTAGGAGAAAAAAGGTTTGACGAATATGCAAAATTATTCAATGTAGCATTCACGATTAGCATTGTGATCGGAACATCATTTTTTTTTGATATCTAATATATTTGGATATAGCATACTGCTTCATGGTCTTGGGATGACGGAGACTGTTGCAGAATTAAGCATGAGGTATCTTCGAATAGCTTCCCTTGGATTGGGTGTCAATATGCTTATTTTCGTATTCTCATCATTTTTTTAAATCACAAGAACTCCCAAAAAGTTTTTGGTTTATAGCAGCATAATCTCAAATGTGGTTAACTTAGCAACTGACTATACTCTCGTATTTGGTAAGTTTGGATTACCAGAAATGGGAGTGACGGGTGCAGCGATTGGTACAATTGCTGGATTGCTTACAAGTCTATTTATATACCTTGTTTATTTTGTAAAAACAAGCCCGTTCAGACTTAAATTATGTTTAGATAGCTTCAACTTGAAGAAAATCGGAAAATCTTATGCCCCACTGGTGTTCCAAGATTTTTTAGAATCAACATTGTTTATTCTGGTTTTGACTGCAATTATTTCTAATATTAGTGTTGTGGCGTTGGGGGCATATGGTTTAATGAATATCGTCATTAACATGATTCTTCTCCCTGTCTATGCATATGGAAACGCAACCATGACAATTGTGTCAAAAGCTAAAGGTGAAGGAGATAGGGATTTGATTTTGAAGACCATACGTGTCACATGTTCTGTACTTGCGTTAGTAGCTGTTACACTGTTTATGATCTTATCACTACAACCCGAAAGAGTCTTCTCCCTCATTACGCCTGAAGTGGACTTGCAAACTGCGGCATCAGCCCTTATTTTGGTGGTTTGTTTTACGCAATTGTTTAATATTCCACATATGATTCTTAAGTATGTACTAAATGGATTAAGTTATGAAAGTTGGATTTTCAAGTTCACATCATGTGTAACTTTTATTGTATTAGGTGCATTGTATATAAGCGGAAGAATGTTTGTGTTAGAACTTTCCTTTGTATTTATATTTGTAGCACTAAACTATGCATTGTTGAGCATTGGCTATGGACTTAAGCTAAAAAAAAGTATTAAATAGTGATATCGAGATAAGTGGTGTTTCTCAACAATCAGCCTAGAAATCAATATTTATAATTATATAAGAGCTGTTCCAAGATAAAGCACATTCAAGCTTATCTTGGTAACAGCTCTTTTTTCCATCCCCAAACCGAACACCTGTATGGTACAATCAAGACAGTAGTCAATAAAAAATAAATGTAGAATAAACAAAAAAACACTGTTTAAAAACTGTCTGCCAATAGTCAATCACAGAGGTGATCAAATGCTGAGATTCATCGTAGGGCGTGCGGGCTCTGGCAAGAGCCATAGAATTCTTAAAGAAATGTCAGCCGCCTATGACAAGAAGAAAACGGACAATTTAATACTTCTCATTCCAGAACAATATTCCCTTGAAGCCAGTGCGGACTTCATGGAAAAAATGGGACAAGAGGGACATATACATCTAGATGTTCTAAGTTTTAAAAGACTGGCTCACAGGGTCTTTGAAGAAACGGGCGCAACAGACCGGGTTCAAATCAGTGAGCTGGGCAAGACCATGCTCCTAAGACGTATTTTCGAAAAGCATGGCAAGGACTTGAAGGTTTATGGACGTATGGCAGGACGAAGTGGTTTTATGGAGTCCTTCAACAGCCTTATTGCTGAAATGAAAAGGGCCCAAGTTACTGAAGCTGATATGGAAAGGCAATTAGAAGGCCTTGAAGATAGCCTTTTAAGACGAAAGTTAGAAGACATAACAACCTTGTATAAAGCCTTTAACGAGCAAATGGACCAGGCCTATTTTGATGACGAAGATGTTCTGAACCTGCTTATAGAAAAATAGATGAGGCCACATTTTTAAAGGACATGAAAATATGGGTGGATGGCTTCAATGGATTTACCCAGCAGGAGTATGTTGTCCTTCAAAAGCTCATGGAAAAAGCACCTTACATGACCATAGCCCTTACATATGATCCAAACAGAAATACACCTGACCGTGACCTCTTTAATTCAACAGAGAAAACATTTAACAAGCTAAATGAAATGGCTCTTGAAGCCGGGGTTAAGGTGGAAAAACTTCAAATTGCCCACGGGCACATGGGTCACAAGAATGAAAACAAGGCGGATAGTGTTCAGCGTGAAACTGCAAAAACGGATAAAGAAAAACCAAACCAGTGGTATATTCAGTACGCAGCGTCTCAACTATTTGCCTATCCTTATAAGGCCCTTTCAGAAAAACAGGAAGGTGTCAGGCTCCTAGCCTGCCAAACCCGACATTCTGAAATAGAAAAAGTGGGGCGTGAAATTATTAATCTGGCTAGGGAAAAAGGCTACACATGGCGAGATATAGCTGTTGTCACACCCGATATTCGTGACTATAGTATGCACATCAAGCGGACCTTTGCTTCAATGAACATTCCCTATTTCCTCGATGAAAAACGCAGTGTTATGAACAGCCCACTGGTTCAGTACATTTTAGGGCTGCTTAAATTCTTTGCCTATGGTTATAGGTATGAAGATGCCTTTCGTGTATTAAAAACAGGCCTAAGTGGTATTGACACAGAGTCCACACAAATTCTTGAAAACTATGCCCTGGCTTATGGCATAAAAAGAGGGGCTTGGTGGCGTCCTTTCACAAAGGGAAAAGAAGAAGAAGTAGAAGTCGCGGAGGCCATTCGAATCCAGTGGATGGATCAGCTTGAGCCTCTCAAGAAGAAAATACTAAAAGCAAAAACCATAAAGGAAATCTCCGAACAAGTCTATAAACATATGGAGCGAACAGACCTTCATGAAAGACTTTCAGATTTTACAGCCACCTTATTTGAAAAAGGGCTTCTCGATCAGGCCAATGAATCAGCACAGGTTTGGAATGCCACACTAGAAATTTTAGACCAGCTTGTAGAGCTGATCGGTGAGGATGAAATTAGCCTAAAAGACTATATAAAACTGCTTGAAACTGGTTTTGCTTCAACAGAAATCGGTATTATTCCCCCTGCCAAAGATCGGGTTTTAGTGGGCAACCTAGATAGAAGTCGAAGCCATGACATCAAGGCACTCTTTGTTGTGGGCGTTAATGATGGCAAGCTCCCGGGCGTGGAGACACGGGAGGCATATTAAGTGATGCCGATAAGGTCTTTTTGAAGGATGCTGGCATGAAATTTAAGTCTGACTATGAGACCCTCTCAGAAGAAGAACAGCTTTCTGTCTATCAGTCGCTGGCAAAACCAACAGACAAGCTCATACTGTCTTATGCCATGAGTGACAATGAAGGCAAGGGCCTGCGCCCCTCTGTTTATATAGAAAGGCTGAAAAAAATATTCCCAGACCTCAAGCTTGAGTCTGATATTATGACCCATATTCGGGCCGATATGGACAAGGTGTCTACACCGGAATCCACCTTACAAGCCCTTATTGAAGCCAAGCGTGTTCTAAAGGACACAGATAAATCCGATCCTTTTTGGAACACCGTAGAGGACTGGTACCAGTCAAGCCAAACCTATAAAGACCGCTATGACATGGTTGAAGTGGGCTATGACCACAAAAATCAAATCGACTCCATTGGAAAAAGCCTTGCAGGGAAACTTTACGGGACGCCGCTGAGAAGTAGTGTCAGTCGTTTTGAAAAGTATGTCCAGTGCCCTTTTGCCCACTTTGTGTCTTATGGCTTAAAGCCAGAAGAAAGAAAACTCTATCAAATTGAATTGCCTGATCTAGGGACAATCTACCACGAATCGGTGGAAAAGTTCAGTTATATGCTTGACCAAGAAAAACTCAACTGGAAAGACCTGACCCGTCAAGACAGTGACAGGATTATAGACCAGATTATTGATGATGTTGCGGCGTCTTATGGACACAATATATTTGAGAGCACAAAGCGCTATGAGTACCTCATCAAGCGCATAAAACGTGTGGGCAGAAGAGCGGCCTGGACCATTACAGACCAAATTAAGTCCGGTCAATTTTCTCCATCGGCCTATGAGCTGGCCTTTAGAGAAGGGGGCGGACCAGATAGTGTGCCACCTATACTACTAGAACTGCCAAATGGTGACACCATCTTCCTTGAAGGTCGAATTGATAGAATTGATGTCTACAGTGATGGGGAAGAAAAATATGTCAAGATTGTTGACTATAAATCAGGCAGCCGAAAGTTCCACTTATCTGATGTTTTTTATGGCCTTCAAATTCAGCTGGTGGTCTACTTAGATGCGGTTATTCAGAATGCCCATTACCTAAAGGCAGACGCCCTCATTCCAAGTGGCATGTTTTATTTCAAAATTGATGATCCTATGGTGGAAGCGGACACTTACAATCCAGAAGACATTGAGGCGCAAATACGACAAGCCCTTCGAATGGATGGCTTAACGGTTAAGGATGTGAGTGTTATAAAGGCCATGGATGAAAGTCTTGAGCCTGGCAGTAAGTCAGAGGTTGTTCCTGTTGAACTGAAAAAAGACGGAGACATTTCTTCCAGATCATCTGCCGTTGAAGCAGAAGACTTCAGGCTCCTCATTGAACATGTCAGGGCCCTTATGTCCCAGATTGGTCAAGAAATTGTGGGCGGAAAAGTCAAGATTGAGCCCTGCCGTTACAGTGGTATGACATCATGCGACTACTGTCCTTACAAGGGCATTTGTCAGTTTGACCAACTCTTTGAAAACAACAGGTACAGGTATATGAAAAAGAAAAAAGACGACGAAGTCTTAGAAGACATACGCAAAGGGTTTAGTGATAAAGATATAAATAGTAAACCATTAAGCGAGAAAAAAACTGAGGAAAAAACTGAAAATAAGAAATCCAGCGATAAAGAATCCACCAACAAAGAGTCTAGCGACAGGGAGGGGAAGGACAATGCCTAAATGGACAGATGAACAGCAGGCGGCTATTGAAAGCAGACAGGCCAACCTTCTTGTGTCGGCGGCGGCTGGCTCTGGCAAAACCGCTGTTCTTGTAGAAAGAATTATACGACTCATTGTAGAAGATGAAATTGATATAGACCGTCTATTAATCGTGACCTTCACCAATGCAGCAGCAGGGGAAATGCGGGAAAGAATTATGAACGCCCTGACAAAACTGGTTGCAGACGGGGCGGAAAATGAAGCCTTTTTAAGAAGGCAGATTGGTCTCATTCACAGGGCCAATATCATGACCGTCCACGCCTTTTGTATTGATGTGGTCAGACATTATTTTTATGAAGTTGACCTAGACCCGGCTTTTAGGATTGGCGACACGTCAGAATTAAGTCTTATGCTGGAGTCGGCCCTGGAAGATGCCATGGAATCGGCCTATGCAAGAGAAGATGAAGGTTTTCATAATTTGGTGGAGTCTTACGGGACAAATCGGTCAGATGAAGCCTTAAAGGAACTCCTTTTAAAGCTTTACTTCTTCATTCAGAGTCAACCCTGCCCCCCTGCCTTGGTTGCAGTCGCAGTCCGGCCATTATCATGAGGCCAAAAATATCGACTCGAGCCAGTGGATGAAGGGCTTAATCAGTCTTATAAAAGAAGACCTCTATATGGCTGAAGATGTTATTTCTGAGGGCATTCGAGTATGTGAACTCCCAGATGGTCCCAAGCCTTATATAGAAACCTTCAGTTCTGACCTAGAGCTTATTAGAACCCTTCAGGTGGCTGCGGATGAAGGCTTTGACGCCCTCTATACAGCATTAATGACATGAAGTTTGCCCGCCTGAAAACAATTAAAAAAAGCCGACAAGGAAACCTTAAATCCGGAACTGATTGATGAGGCCAAAGCCATCCGAGACCTTCTCAAAAAGAAGGTTGTTGACCCATCCAGCAAGATGATCACACGGAAAAATAAAAAGTCGACATGCTGAAGAAATGTTGACATTAGAGCCCATGATGGACTCTATATATGAAATAATTTCAGAGTTTCACAGCAACTATATGGAAGCCAAACGGGAAAAGAACCTTCTTGATTTTAATGACCTGGAACACTTCACTATTGAAGTTCTAAAGAACGATGAAGTGGCAAAGGCTTATAAAAACCAATTTAAGTATATATTCCTCGATGAATATCAAGATTCAAACATTGTTCAGGAAACCATCATCAACCGAATTAAACGAGATGATAACCTCTTTCTTGTGGGGGATGTCAAGCAGAGCATATACAGGTTTAGACTGGCAGACCCAACCCTGTTCTTAGAAAAGTATAAAAGCTATTCCAAGGAAGAGGGGGCGATTAGCCGTCGTATTGACCTAGCCAAAAACTTCAGGTCAAGACCCGCAGTTCTTGAAGGTATAAACTACATATTCGAAAGACTCATGTCCGAATCCTTTGGGGAAATGGCCTATGATGAAGACGCCAAACTCTATCCGGGCCTGACATTTGAACCCTCAAATGCCAAACCTCTTGAACTCCTTGTTATTGATGGCGGGGCTGATGACAGTCTGGAAGACCAAGACCTTATAGAAATGAAGAAGGTGGAACTGGAAGCCCATGCTGTTGCCAAACGGGTACAGAGTTTAATTGATACAGATATTTATGATCCCAAAATGCAAAATCAAGACCGGCTCGATTAAAAGACATTGTGGTTCTTCTTCGTGCCACGCGGTCATGGTCACAAGTGTTTGGGGACGTTTTTGCCCAGTACGGACTGCCCCTGTATTCCGATGTGGGTGGTGGCTACTTTGATGCCCTTGAAATTGAAATTTTTATGGCCCTCTTAAAACTCATTGACAACAGCCATCAAGATTTGCCCCTCATGACGGTGCTTCGCTCACCGGTGGGAGGCTTTACAGTGGATGAGCTGATTCAAATCAGGCTCTTTTGTCAAAACTGTTCCTATTTTGAGGCCTTTAAAGAAGCGGGACAAGTAGAAAGTGCCCTGTCCTTAAAGATACAAACATTTATGGATAAATTGAACCAGTGGGTGGAAAACGAAAGAATCTGGCCTCTGGATGAGTTCATATGGCAAGTTATGGTGGACTCAGGTTTTATCATTATGTTGGAGCCATGCCAGGCGGTACTGGCAGACAAGCCAACTTGAGACTCCTCATTGACAAGGCTGGACAGTTTGAACGTCTAGGATCTGGAGGTCTGTTTGAGTTTATTGGATTCTTTGAGAAGTTAAAGGCGTCAAGTGGAGACATGGGAACGGCTTCAACGATTGGAGAAAGTGAAGATGTTGTCCGCCTGATGAGCATTCATAAGTCTAAGGGACTTGAGTTTCCAGTGGTGGTCTTGGCAGGCGCTGGCAAAAACTTTAATTTAAGAGACACCTATGACAAGGTTCTTATGCATAAAAATTACGGTGTGGGCCTTAGATACACAGACCCAGAAAACCGTTATTACAGTGAAAGCTTGCCACAAATGATCATGAAACGACAGCTAAAGTCAGAAAGTCTGGCAGAGGAAATGAGAATTCTCTATGTGGCCCTGACAAGAGCGGTCGACAAGCTTATTATCACGGGTACAACAGGGCGGTTTGATTCTGACTTAAAAGATGGATGCGGGGCCGGCAAGGTATAACCTATCCAGTGGAAAGTCCTATATGGACTGGATTGCCTCAATATTAAGCCGTCATCCCGATGGAGAGGCTCTGCGTGATTTGAGTGAGATGCCTGTATTCGGTGATTCAGAGGATGGTGGTGCCAGATGGCATGTTCAAGTTGTCAGGAAGGATGATTTGCTGCAAACAGGGCTAAAAATAATAGATCGATCTGAAGAAAATGATATAGACCCTGAGGATTCTATAGAAATCCATGACGACAAGAATCAAAATCAGGATGCAAGTCTAGAATCGAGTCTAGAAGCGAGTATAGATGACAGTGTAGAGGAAAAGGTCAAAAAATGGTCTAGCGAAATAGCAAGACGACTGGACTGGATCTATCCGATGACTCAGAAATTAAATATGCCTTTTAAACTCTCAGTTTCTGATATGAAACGGGCCTCTCAGACAGGACTTGATGGCGCCAATATCCATATTCCTGCTCTGGTTCCAAAACCAAAGTTTATGGAAGGGCAGAAAAAGAAGTCGGGTGCAGACATTGGCACCCTCCATCACTTTGTTATGCAGCATCTTGATCTGACAGGTGATCTGTCCACAGAGGGCATTAAGAGACAAATTCAGGATATGGCCCTTAAGACCCTTATTGAAGAAGATGATATTGAGTATATCAAAGCTAAGAACATAGCTGATTTCTTTATAAATCCATTGGGACAACGTCTCATGCAGGCCAAGGCTGTTCATAGAGAAGTTCCATTTATATTAAGCAAAGAAATTGATGGTTCAGATGTTATGATTCAGGGGATCATTGACTGTTATTTCGAAGAAGAGGATGGTCTTGTTATCCTTGACTATAAAACAGATTTCACGGGCACAAAAGGGACCCATGCAGTTGCTGAGTCTTACCGTGTTCAAGTGGAACTTTACACAGAAGCTTTGACACGCCTTCTTGATAAGTCTGTAAAGGGGGCCTATATTTACTTCTTTGATGCCTCGGAAAGTATAGAAATAATGTAATTCAGGTCCATGCAAAATTACAAATCTAAGCCCTCGCTATGCCTAATTAGAATTTTTAAAGCTTAAATATCTATGTAGGGGATGGCGAGGGTTCTTGAATGTTATTATGCAAGTCGGTCAATTCGCAGATACGTGTTAATGAGGTTTTATGCAAGCTATGATGGTGATGGCTTTTGACATGGTTGGTACAAGGAAAATGCCTATATATGGTTTATTTGCTTGCATTTGCTTGTGGAATCAAAATAAAATTTCAAATGTAATGAATTTGTTCACAGAAAAACCATTAAGCCTGTTATACTGTATATGAATCGGGTTTTTGATGGAGGATCTAATGAAAAAAATGATTTTACTGCTTGTCCTCCTGCTTATGTTAATGGGGTGCCAAAACACGGACCCATCTGATGAAATCATAACAGGGGAACAGGATAATATAGAGACAAATGAAGAATTAAATAATACAAATAATGAAGGGGATACAGGGGAGAAAAAGCCTGCGATAAAAGATGAAAAGGCAGTGCTTGAAGCTCTTGACGCTCTTGCAAAGAGAGTGTGAACCCTTCTGAAATCAATGCTTTTTTGAAGAATCATATCAGCAATCTAGGCATTGATTCAGCCAATTACGCCCTTATTACATATTTGGAAGGCATACTTAACTATGCTGGACGCGTGGATTCAGAACTATTAAGTCCGTCCTATCAAGGATTGGCTCAAGAAACCTTTGGTGAGATAATTAATATAGAAAAGCCTTGAAAATGTAACAGATCAAGGCTTTATTGATACTGTTGAAAAAAATTTATGCCAATGGGTTGAAAGTGGAAAAGGATGAAAGCTACTATATTGTGGTTGTAGATTTTGAAAGACTCCTCAAGGAGTTTGGAAACGAAATTGGGGAAGATATAAAATCCTATATTCAGCTGGTTGACACAACCCTCAGTGAAGACATTGACGTGGGGAGTAAAGATGAAATGAACCGCGTGGCCATGTTGATTGTAGAGTACGATAAGTATCTCAAGACATATCCAAATAGCATGGTCTTTGAAAGCGTTCAGTCCAATCGGGACTGGCTCAGACGTATGTATTTTCTTGAATCCACATGCAATGAATATGCACTGGGAACGGGCGAAAATGACTATGTTTTAGAGAGCTTTAATGATGTGATTCAGTTTTATCCTGGCACCGAACTGGAAAAACTTACCCAAGGCTTTATTGGTGAGTTTTCAAAGGCCGGCCAGAATAAAAACAGAGTTCTAGAAGCCTTTTTAGAATATTATGATGAAGGCATTTCCGGAACATCTCTTGAACTGAGTGAATCTAAAACTTCAGAGGGGATGGTCTATCCTAAGTTTGATGGTCTGGAAACAGAAAATGTAATTGAAAGGCATATGGTTGGTCTGCTGAGTGATCTTAAGGATAAATATGCACCAAATGACCTTAAGGACTGGGACTTGAAACAAACCTATGACATTTCTTATATGGACAAGTCGTCGGTTTCTGTGGTCTTTCAGTTCCATTTAAACAGTCCTAAATTTCCAAGTTTGTCCATAAGAGATATTGAAGGCCATACATATGACTTTGAGTCAGGGCGTGTCTTAAACTTAGAGGCGGTTCTTCCAACAGAACAGGAGTCATTCACCCATCTACTAGCTGACCTGCGTGGTTATGGAAAGGCTATGGGTTTTGACATGTCTGGTATTGATGAAGACTGGACAAGCGTCTACAAAACAAGAGACGGCATAGTCCTATATAAGGGAACCAAGTATACTGGACATAGTGCAAAAATTCTTCATGTGCCTGATGACCTCATAGCACAGTGGATTGATGAATAGAGATCTGACTTTCATTGAATGAAAATGATCAAGAAGGAAGCAAAGCAAATGACAAAGTAAAATATTCAAGACTGGTGACGTTACGTGCCAGTCTTTTTGTAAATTGAAGACTTGAACATGAAGGATGATGGCCTCCATTTTAATAGTTGGGCTGTGGCCAAGAACTGATAAGAACCATTAGATTGAATAAGAGGAGGAGAAATGACATGAGGGTGCTCCATACATCAGATTGGCATTTGGGCAAATACCTTGAAGGGTTTAGCCGTTTAGAAGAGCAAAGACATTTCTTAAATGAACTCTATGAAATATGTGATGAAAAAAGTGTAGATGTCGTCATCATTGCGGGGGATATATACGACACAAGCAATCCCCCTGCACAGGCAGAAAAACTCTATTATGAAGCCATAAAGAAGATTTCTAAAAATGGAAAACGTCCTGTTTTTGCCATTGCGGGCAACCATGATAATCCAGACCGGATCCAGGCTGCTTGGCCTCTCGCTTCAGAACAAGCCATTCTATTGGCTGGACATCCCAAAATGGATGGTTATGAAGGCGCCTTTGGAGACTACGAAATAAAATGGTTGGGGATAACGTTTACGCCCTAAAAATAAAGTCAGAGACCTTGAAAGTGGGACTCCTACCTTATCCATCTGAAAGAAGGCTTGGAGAAGTCCTATCTGAAAGTGATGATGAAAAACTTAGACAGGCCTCCTATTCAAAACGTCTGGAATATATATTTGATGGCATGGATACCCATTTTTCAGAGGATGCCTTTAATATTGCAGTCAGTCATATTTTTGTTATGGGGGGACAAACAACAGAATCAGAACGTCCCATTCAGATTGGGGCACCTTGGTTGTTGACCCGCATCACCTTCCTAAAAAGCAGACTATATTGCCTGGACATTTACATAGACCCAGTCTGTAAAACACTCTGAAAACCAGCCTTGTACTCTGGGGCGCCCTCCAGTATAGCCGCAGTGAAATAGCCTACTCCAAGTCTGTTCATATACTCGAAAAGGATATGAAAACAGGTCTTGTGGATATGGAAGAGGTTCTACTATCCCTGCCAAAACCCATCGAGGTTTGGAAATGCAGTGGTATTGATGAAGCCATTAAGACCTGCGAGGACAATAAAGACAGGACGGTATGGGTCTACCTTGAAATCACAACCGATGAGGTTCTGGCTCAATCAGATATAAAGACCCTAAAAGAGATCAAACCAGACCTCCTGTCTATTATGCCTATAATGGATAAAAAAGAAGATGTGCTCAGTGAAAGAAGACCAGAAGAGAAGGGCTTTGAAAATTTATTTACAGAGTACTATGAACATACACGAGGCGCAAAGCCCAGTGAGGCTCTCCAGTCTTTGCTGGGAAGTATACTGAATGATGAGGTGGATCATGAGACCGATCAGACTGAAGATCAGTGGATTGAACAGTTATATAGAGACACAGACAATTGATTTTGAAAAACTGACAGAGCGTGGACTCTTTGGTATTTTCGGTCCAACAGGCTGTGGGAAGTCGACCATTTTAGACGCAATTATTTTAAGTTTGTATGGCCACAATAGACAAAAAGGCATTCCACGTAGTACAAATGAATTCATTAATACCGCAACAGACCAGTCTTCAATTGGCTATGTCTTCGGTCTGGATACGGAAAACGGTGTGAGAAAAGTCAATGTGGAAAGAAAGTTTAAGCGTACAGAGACAGGACTTTCAACGAGTTTTTCCAGACTTCAAATTATGGACGAAGACGAAAACGTCTTAGAGGTATGGGATAAAACCACAGACGTAACAAACCAGGTTGTAGACCTTCTTGGCCTGACCCGTGAGGATTTCATGCGTTCTGTCGTTCTGCCGCAAGGAAAATTCAGTGAATTTCTAACCCTTGAAGGCAAGGAAAGACGAGATATGCTGGAAAGACTATTAAATTTAAAGGCTTATGGCAGTGCCTTACAAATGAAAATTAAACGGCGTGGAGACCTTGTTAAAAACAGTCTGCTCCAAATGGAGGGGGAAATGAAGAGATATTCTGATATAACCCCAGAAGCCTTACAAGCCGTGAAGTCAGAATATAAAGAAATCCTGGAAGAAGAAAAGAAGCTAGAAGCTTTGTCTAAGTCTCTTGAAAAGGAAAAAATCCAGGGGGAGGCCCTTTATCAAATTATTGAAAATCTCAAATCAGTGGATAAAAGTCTCCAAGAATTGAATGAAAAATCCGAAAGCATGGCCCGGGAAGAGAAGACTATTGAAAGGGCACAAGAAGCGGATAAAATTTGGCCTTACTATGAAAATCACTTGAAAAACGACATTACGGTCAAACAACTCAAGGAAAAAATAGATCAAACTGAAAAGGAGTATGACCTCAGCCAGAAAGCTTATAAGTTGACTAAGGAAAAACTGGACTTATTCTTAAACACATATGATGAAAGAAAAGACCAGCTCAATTTAAAGAAATCGCACCTTGAAAATGCCAGAGACCATAAAAATAAGGCACTTGTCTTAACCAAGGAAAGACAAGAGCTATTAACTGACTATAAAAGACTTCAAGCCCAAGGCAAGCAAGAGACTATCAAACTTGAAAATGCCCAAAATCAAATGGCTGAGCTTGAGAAGAAACTTGCAGATCTTGAAGAAGAAAAAGCGTCTTATCAGGTGGATACCAAGGAACGGGAAACCATCATGCAGGGGCTCAAAAAGAAGAGGCTCACAAGGAGATCACCAAGCAAATTGAAAATATTGATGGGGACATTAAAGCGCTCGCTATAAAGTTGAAAAAAGCCGAAGAGGACTTTAAACAAGCCGAGGTGGTTCAAAACTCTTGTAAAGATAACTTGGAGAAAAAACGAAAAGAAAATTGAAAAGTCTATCCAGTGCCCTTCAGACACTACCAGAGAAAAAAAGCGTCTTAGAGGCAGAAAAAAATCAAACCAATCATGAGGTGGCAAGTCTCATAGACAAGCTTAGTGAAAAAAATAAGCTGACTGCAAAGAGACAGACTCTTTTAAATGATAAGTCCAGCTTAGACAAAAAACTGAAAGTCCTTAGCAATGAACTGAAAAGTGCAAAGAATGACCTGGATGAAGCTGAGAAAGAGCGTTCTGTATACTGGACAGAAAAAGTCCTGACTCAAATGGCCAAGACCCTGGAAGAGGGGGATGCTTGTCCGCTTTGTGGCAGTTCCAGCCACCCTAAGTGCCATGTTTCATCAGAGGTGAAAGATGACTTTGACTGGTCAGGTGCTGAAGAAAAGTGGCGACAAGTAAAACTCGATTACGACAGAGCTGTATCAGACTTTGATCATTTGGAAAAAGAAATTTCTGAGGTGGATACGGCACTGGAAGTCTACAAGACCATCACTCTCGACGGTCAAAGACAAAAAGAGGATTTTCTTAAAAAAGTATCAGAAGAAATCGACCAAATTGATAAGGCTATTCGTGAAAACAAGACCTTGTATGAAAAAGCAGTACATGAAAAGAAAACTCTTGAAAATCAGTTGGAATTAGAGCGCAGTAAAGTCACAAAGGCTCACAGCCTTTTCACGATGGTTAAAACACAACTGGCATCCAAAACAGACCAAGTCAAAGGTTTAAAAGAGGACTATGACAGACTCAGTCAGGAATTAGACTATGACAAGAATGGCTATAAGTATAGCGCCCTTTATGAGGACCTCAAAAAGAAAGATGAGACCCTTGATAAAACAGATAAAGCCATCAAAGGTGTTCGACAGAACCATAAAGACCAAAATGCAGCTTTAGACAGTTTAAAAACGGATCATCACAAGACTCAGCTAAAAATTCAGTCCATCATTGAAAAAGGGAGTGGCCTAAAAGACAGGATTGAAAGTCATGAAGCCGAGGTAAAAAAAGTTGTTGGAGACAAGGACATTGAAGTCATCTACAAGGACACCTTAGATACACTCGAAAAGTTAATAAATGACCACGACCTCATAAAAAAAGAAGCCCAGGCTTCTGAAGAAAAATTTAGGAAATTGGCATCGACTTTAGAGAGTCAAAGAGCTCAAATGGGGCTTTCAAAAGAAAACCAGGCAGAGAGTCAAAGGGTCTTTCTCGATGCATTAAAAGCCTCTGATATTCCTTCAGAAGAGGTCTTGAAGGCGGCTCATATGGACAAAATAGAGCTTGATCAGAGAAGGCAAAAGCTGAAAAGCTACTTTGAGGCGCTTAGCATTCAAAAGGATAGAAAGCAATCTCTGGAGAAGCAAAGAGATGGTAGAAATCTCTCAGAAGAAGCTTGGAAATCCATACTGGAAAAATTTCAAGATACGAAAAAAAGACTTGGCAGATAAGAAGGAAAAAAGAATTCAGCTGGGTGAGAAGGTCAAAAATTTAGAATCAGAGCAAAAGAAGTTGCAAGAAACCCTGAAAAGATATGAAAAGTATGAAAAAGTTCAGGATCTTATACAGGATTTAATGGACCTTGTTCGAGGCAATAAGTTTGTTGAATACGTGGCAGTAACCCACCTTAAATACATCGCCCGAGACGCATCCAAGAGGCTCATGGATATAACCGGGCATAGGTATAGTTTAGAGCTGGATACGAAGGGTAATTTTATTATATGCGACCACTTTAACGGGGGTGTCAAAAGAGATACAAAAACCCTATCTGGTGGCGAGACATTTTTAACGGCCCTGTCTTTATCCTTGGCTCTGTCGTCTCAAATCCAGTTAAAAGGTCGTACGAATCTGGAATTTTTCTTCCTAGATGAAGGATTTGGAACCCTTGATAGTGAACTACTTGATATAGTCATGACGTCACTTGAAAAACTCTATCACGAGAAACTCACAGTGGGCATCATATCCCATGTGGATGAACTCAAGAACAGAGTGCCAATCAAACTGACAGTTGAACCTGCCCAGGCAGGGGTTCATGGAACGAAAACTAAAATTGAAGTGACGTAAGTTAAAAGCAAAGGTGGGACCCAATATGATGACGCTTGACAGTGAACTACAAATAGCAATTAAGGCAGCAAGAGCTGCTGGTGAAGCAATACTCAAGGTTTACAAAAGAGACTTTGAAGTGGATTTAAAAGATGATAATTCTCCACTGACTGAAGCAGATTTGAATGCACATCATATAATTGTTGATATTCTTCAAGAGGCCTTTCCCAAATACCCCATACTTTCGGAAGAGTCTGTTGACGATTTTATCCCAGAAAAACATCCGTGGTGCTTTATTGTAGACCCTCTGGATGGAACAAAAGAGTTTATTAAAAAGAACGATGAGTTTACAGTTAATATTGCCTTAACATATGAAAAGATAGTTGTCATGGGTGTGGTTTATGCTCCAGTTTTCGATGAACTCTATTATGCGGTCAAAGGCCATGGCGCTTTTATTGAAGAAAAGGGTGTTAAAAGACCCATAAGAGTGTCGGGGAGAACGGATAAGTTACAAGTCCTTCAAAGTCGATCGCATCAGTCGAAAAAATGTATGGAATACGTTGAGACAAACCAAGATAAAATTGATAATGTCACACGATGGGGAGTTCCTCAAAGGCTGTCGAATTGCAAAAGGAGACTATGATGTCTACTATAACTGTGGCAGGACCATGATTTGGGACACAGGTGCCATGGAAGTGGTTATTGAAGAAGCCGGTGGTATTCTCAATCAACTTGATGACGAACCTATTTTTTATGATTTGAAAAAGCTGGTCAATGACAAGGGTTTCTACATTTTGAACGATATTCGCAATAAGTTATAAAGCAAACCCAGATTATTCGCGATGATCGTGTCTAGTCTGGGTTTTTCTAAAGAATCCAATAGAGGAGATAACTATGGAAAAAGGATATTTTCACGTGTACACGGGGGACGGAAAAGGTAAGTCCACAGCCGCCTTTGGTCTGGCCTTAAGAGCTCTTTGTGCTGGAAAAAAAGTTTATATTGGTCAGTTTGTGAAGAATATGAAATACAGTGAAACAAAAATTGAAAATGTGATGGATGGCATTAAGATTATCCAGTTTGGCAAGGACTGCTGTATTGATAGGGCACCTGATGAAGAAGACAAAAGACTTGCATTAAGCGGGCTTCATGAATGTGCCAACATTCTTCGTGAAGGCAAGTATGACCTTGTCATACTCGATGAAGTGACCATTGCTACATATTTAAAGTTTATTGACCCTCAGACTGTCCTTGATGCGGTTAATGGTCGAGCGCCCCATGTGGAAGTGGTTGTGACAGGTCGCTATTGCCCTGAGCTTTTAATGGATCAGGCAGACCTAGTGACAGAAATGAAGGAAGTGAAACATTACTACAGTCAGGGTGTTTTATCAAGAGAGGGGATTGATTGCTAATGTCCAAATATAATTTTGACGAGATTATAAATCGAAAAGGGACCAACTCTATAAAGTGGGACCATCTCGAATCGAGGTTTGGACGAGATGACCTCCTGCCTCTATGGGTGGCTGATATGGACTTTAAATGTCCACCGGCAGTCATTGAAGCTATGAAAAAAGTGGCTGATCATGGCATATATGGTTATGTGGCTCCCAGAGAAGATTATTTTAAGGCTGTTACTGGATGGATGAAGCGTCGATTTGATTGGAATATCGAAGTTGACTGGATCATGTTTATGGCCGGAATTGTACCAGCCATTGGACTGGCTGTAAAGACTTTTACAGAACCGGGAGATGGTGTGATTGTACAACAACCAGTCTATTTCCCTTTTATGAGTGTGACAAAGGAACTGGGGCGAAAAGTCCTCAACAACAGTCTTGTGGAGACAGAACAAGGTTATGCTATGGATTTTGAAGACCTTGAAGAAAAGGCCAAGGACCCGACCACAAAGATGATGATTCTGTGTTCCCCACACAACCCCGTAGGTAGGGTCTACACGGAAGAAGAACTGAAAAAGCTGATTTCCATATGCGAAAAACATGATCTTATTATAGTATCTGACGAAATACACCAGGACCTTGTGCATGCGGGCCACAAGCATATACCAACAGCCAAGCTCGCGGGACCAAATGCTAAAGTTATCACATGCACAGCGCCAAGCAAGACCTTTAATGTGGCATCCCTTTTTCCATCAAATATTATAATTTCTAATGAACAATTGAGGGATAGATTCAAATTTGAACTGGACAAGCTCCATCAAATGCCATCCCCCTTTACAATCGAAGCTGTTATTTCTGCTTACAACCAATCAGAAGACTGGCTAAAGGAACTCCTTTTATATCTATCAGATAATATAGATTATGTGAACCAGTACTTGGAAAATCATCTTCCAAAGGTGAAAATGAGAAAACCAGAGGCAACCTTCCTTGTGTGGCTTGACTTTAGGGCCTATGATTTGACACCTCAAGAGCTTGAGAGAATTATGATTGAAGATGCTCAGCTTGCCCTTAATAAAGGATGGATGTTCGGTCGCGAGGGGCAAGGACACATGCGACTTAATGTCGGTTGTCCTAGAGATGTATTAAGCGAAGCCCTGAACCGAATTTACAATGCTTTAAAAGACAAGTAGGCTAAGTCTTACATATAAGCAATACCGATAAGCAATACCGATAAGTAATACCGATAAGTAATACCGATAAGTAATACCGATAAGTAATACCGATAACCAATACTGACACGTCAGTAGCATATTCCTTTCAATGATAAGACTTGAAATGGTAGCTGAGCTACAAAGACTTTATACCAAAGCATGGGGGCTAAGTGGTGTAATATGATTGGTAAAGGTAAATACAAAAAATAATTGGCGTCAGTCACTTGATGGATTGGCGCTAATTTTATGCAAAAATTTATTAATGTTTATTTTATAAACAAGTGTTGACAAAATAAGCTTGTGTTGTATAATAAACATGTGATAAGAAATTATGAGGTGAGTGTTATGACAAATCGTGAACGTGAAATATATCAGTTGCTTCGTGAAAATCCTATGATCAGTCAAAAAGAAATTGCTGACTTACTTGGCATCCAGAGATCCAGTGTTGCTGTGCATATACTGAATCTCACAAAAAAAGGTGTTGTAAAGGGCAAGGGCTACATCCTTAGTGAAGGGGAGTATGTTCTAGTCATCGGCGGTTCCAATGTTGACATCACAGGTTTTCCGAAAGACTTACTGCGCCTTGAGGATTCCAATCCTGGTTCAGTGAAAATGTCACTAGGTGGCGTTGGGAGAAACATTGGTGAAAACTTAGCCCGTCTGGGTATGTCAACAAAATGATGACGGCAGTCGGCAAGGATGTTTACGGTCAAAAAATTATTGAAGAAAGCAGATTGATTGACTTAGACATGAGCCAGGCTCTGGTACTTGAAAATGCATCCACATCAATTTACTTAAGCATTATGGATGAAGAAGGGGACATGAAGCTGGCCCTTTCGGATATGGATATTGCTGAAAGAATTGATATAGACTACATCAATAAAAATGCGAGACTTATTCGAAATGCAGCGGCAGTTGTCGTAGATGCCAATTTGAATCAGTCGGTGCTTGAGTATCTATTTAGCAATTTTAAAGACGTAAAATTCTTTGTGGATACGGTTTCAGCGGCAAAGGCCATGAAACTAAAAAAATCTACTGGGCTATGTCCATACAATCAAGCCTAACAGAATTGAAACTGAAGCCTTGACAGGTGTGAAAGTCAAAACTGTTGAAGATGCTTACGAAGCCATTGACGTTTTCCTAAATCAAGGCATAAAGCAGGTTTTCATAAGTCTTGGACAGGATGGCGTTGTTTATGGCAGTGAAGACAAGAAAGAAATTTTCAAGCCAAAACAAATAAAAATGGTCAATGCCACAGGTGCAGGCGATGCTTTCATGGCAGCGATTGTCTTTTCTTGGATCAATAATTTTGAACCACTAAAAACACTGGCTTTTTCCAGTTGTGCATCAGCACTGGCTATAAGCTGTGCGTCAACCATTAATCCAGACCTCAGCGAAGCCAAGGTCAATGCGCTAATGGATGAACTTTACAACATTTAGTTTGACTCTGTTAAATAGTCAACATATGCGCAAAAGCGCATCTACAATATATGAGCAGTAAAGGAGATATAAAATGGATCTAAAAAATATCTTGATATTACCCCAGAGGTACAGGAAGCACTTGACTCAGGCAAACCAGTGGTTGCCCTTGAATCAACAATTATTTCACATGGTATGCCATATCCACAAAACGTTGAAACAGCACGCCGTGTTGAAGAAATCGTACGTGAGAATGGTGCGGTACCAGCAACGATTGCTATTATCGGTGGACGTTTAAAAGCAGGCCTTACGCCTGAAGAACTAGAGTATTTTGGTAAAACGGGTATGGCTATTAAAAAAGCCTCTCGTAGAGACCTGCCATTTATTGTTGCAAAGGGCATTGATGGTGCGACAACAGTTGCATCAACAATGATCGTTGCTGAACTGGCTGGTATCGAGCTGTTTGTAACAGGTGGTATTGGTGGCGTTCATAGAGGCGCCGAAAAGACATTTGATATTTCTGCAGACCTTCAGGAACTGGCTAAGACAAATGTTGCTGTGGTATGCGCTGGTTGTAAGTCGATCCTTGATATCAACCTTACGCTTGAATACCTAGAAACATTTGGTGTACCAGTTGTTGGTTTTGCTACAGATGAGTTCGCAGCGTTCTACACGCCAAAGAGTGGTTTTGGTGTGGATTACAGAGTGGATGATCCTGCCGAAGTGGCTACAGCGATTCGCTCTAAGTGGGACCTAGGTCTACAGGGTGGCATGGTTATTTCAAACCCAATCCCAGAAGAATTTGCTATGGACCATGACGCTATTACAAATGCCATTGATTCAGCTGTTAAAGAAGCTGAAGAAAAAGGCATTAAAGGAAAAGACTCAACACCATTCCTTCTAGGTAAAGTGAAGGAACTTACAGGTGGTAGCAGTCTTGAATCAAACATTCAACTGGTTTACAACAACGCACGCGTTGGTACAAAAATCGCAGTTGAACTTGCGAAAAACAAATAAGTTATTCCGACTTCAATTTAAAAGGACTCTCAAGCGTTTTTGCTTGGGAGTTTTTTTACGCGAAATGCAAAGAAATGCAGTTAAAAACCAAAGGCCAGGGATCTGAGAGTTCACTCTCAAGTCCCTGGCCTTTGGTTTTTAACTATCTGGCGCGCATCGCGACAGAAGCAATCGAAGATTGCTCTGTGCTTCATAAGATTCCAAGACTATAGAAAGATGAAGAAGTAATGACCAGCAGATCTGAGAGCTCACTCTCAAGTCCCTAAACCGAAATAAACTGAAATAATAAATTCCATTAAAGGTCATGCCCTTATCCACTTCAAGACCTTGAAAATTCAGAATATTTACTTATGTCACTGGTTGTCACTGACACCAGTGGTTTAAGTGACGCTTTTCAAAAAGTCATAGGACGCGCATAATAAGATCACGAATTCGAGTTAAGACGCATATGCATAGCGGACAAACGTTTTCAAGGAGGGGGAAATTTTGATTCAATCAACCACAGTAGCTGGAACGAATGATGATGCAATGTCATTCAGAGATAGGGTTCAAAAGTTTGGACGTGTTCTATCGGGCATGGTTATGCCAAACATTGGCGCATTCATAGCATGGGGACTTATAACTGCTTTATTTATTCCAACAGGATGGATGCCAAATGAAAATCTGGCAGCCCTAGTTGGACCAATGATCGTCAATATGCTTCCACTGCTTATAGGGTATACAGGCGGTAAAAATGTGGCAGGCACACGCGGCGGCGTTCTAGGCGCTGTAGCTACAATGGGGGTTGTTGTCGGTTCAGATGTGCCTATGTTCTTAGGGGCCATGTTAATGGGACCACTTGGCGGTCTTGCTATCAAGAAATTTGATCAAGCTGTTCACGGAAAGATTCCGAGCGGATTTGAAATGCTTGTGAACAACTTTTCGGCAGGTATTATAGGTACAATTCTAGCCCTTGCGGCATACCTGGGTATAGGTCCTGTTGTATCAGGCCTTAACAATGTTTTGTCAGCAGGCGTACATGCCATCGTTAATGCAGGCCTATTGCCACTGACATCAATCTTTATTGAACCAGGTAAGATTTTATTCTTAAACAATGCCATGAATCATGGTGTTTTAGGCCCTCTTGGCATTGCTGAGTCAGCAGAAGTGGGCAAGTCGATTTTCTTCTTGCTAGAGACCAATCCAGGACCAGGTCTAGGTATTTTACTGGCTTACTGGATGTTTGGTAAAGGCAATGTGAAACAGTCTGCACCAGGTGCAGTGATTATCCATTTCCTTGGCGGTATTCATGAGATTTACTTCCCGTATGTCCTTATGAATCCTGCACTGCTTCTAGCCGTTATTGCTGGTGGTGCCAGTGGTGTAATGACATTTTCACTTTTAGGTGCTGGTCTTGTTGCAACACCATCACCTGGATCAATTTTTGCTCTACTTGCTATGACGCCTAAAGGCAATTTCTTTGCAGTTATAGCTGGTGTGGTTATTTCTTCAGCTGTGTCATTTGTTGTGGCATCCTTCTTTGTTAAGAAGACCAAGATTGATGGGGCGTCAGAGAATTTAGAAGAAGCCAAGGCAAAAGTTAAAGATATGAAAGGTCTGAAAAAGACGAGTGTATCTCTCATTGTCTTCGCATGTGATGCAGGCATGGGTTCTAGTGCGATGGGCGCATCTTCTTTAAGGTCTAAAATCAAAAAAGCAGGTCTTAATATTGAAGTTAAGCATAGCGCTGTTGATGAAGTGCCACAAGATGCAGACATTATTCTGAGTCATGAAACCCTGACACATAGGGCAAAAGCAAAGGCGCCAAATGCTGAACATATTTCGATTAAGGAATTTGTTAACAATCCAGTATATGATCAACTGGTAGAAAAGCTAAAGGCCAACTAAAGTCATCAGAAAACTCACATATACCTAATTCGGAGTCAGCGTCAATTCATGATTGGATTGACGCTGATTCCATGAGAAGAATTATTTACTTTTGTCACCATTCGATATGGTCAAATATCAATCACTTCATTAACATTCTCTTCGATAATCGGATATAATATAGATGAATATTCAGAATTGTCACCATTTTCGGAGGGAATATGGCTCATCAAATTTCAAAGCGAACCAAGCGAATAATAGAACTTCTTATTGAACAGGACACATACGTTTCTGGCAACTGGATTGCCAAGCAACTTGGTGTCAGCAAAAGAACGGTTTTAAGAGAGATGAATGAAGTGGAGCGCCATGTAAAAGAAAATGGTGCGGTCCTAGAGAGAATACCAGGCAAAGGGGTTCGTTTAAAAGTTTCAGATGAAAATTTAAATGACTTTTTACTTGGCATTGGTGGAACAGCTGTAGAGGAATACTTTAACCCAGAAGAACGACAAAGGTATTTACTCATTGAACTGATTAGCACCAAAGAGACACAAAAACTGTATTACTTTGCTTCTAAGTTGAAAATATCTGAAGCCACAGTCAGTCATGACCTTGACAGAATTGAGGGCTGGCTTGAAAAAAGAAAATTGAAGCTAATTCGCAAACCTGGCTATGGGGTTAAGGTGGAAGGTCACGAGCGGGACATTCGGAAAACGATTGTCGAGCTTGTTTATGACAATTTCAGTCGAGATGAATTGATGACCTTCCTTCGAAGACAGTTTTCATCAAGTGTCCATGCTTCAACCCGGTCTGACATTAAAAAACGACTCCTCAATATTATAGGTGACTCAACCCTAAACGGTATTGAAACAGCTATAGAAAAGTCCAGTGTTTTAAGCAAATATCAAATTGCTGATAACGCTTATGTTGCTCTTGTTGTCCACCTTTCACTGGCTGTCCAAAGATTGATGGAGGGGGATGAAATCAGATTTGATGCCATCTTACTTGAAGAACTGAAAGAATCTCCAGAATTTGAAATGGCTCAAAAAATCATTGATGCCGTATCGGATATTTTAAAACTGACGATTCCTATAGATGAGGTTGGCTATGTGACAATGCACATACAAGGGGCCAAGTTTCGATCCATCACTGATCAGGACACAGCCTTTCGAATTCACGATTATGAAATCATTCACTTGGCGGAACAGTTGGTTCAGATTATGGAACGTAAGGCAGGCATGATCTTAAGCGACAACAAAAGACTGCTCACGGACTTGGTTAACCATATGGGACCGGCATTTACCCGTATTCGCATGGGTATGGTGATTCGAAACCCTCTACTCGGTCAAATTCAGTCTCAGTATATGACTTATTATAACTGGACCAAGGAAGCTGCAGAAATTATTGAACAGAGACTGGGCAATAAAATTCCAGAGGATGAAATAGGTTATCTCACAATGCATTTCGGGGCTGCTATTGAATCATCCATGAAGAAGAAAGATTTGATATGGCGAGTCATTATAGCTTGCAGCACAGGCATTGGGTCATCGAAATTATTAGAGTCTAGGGTTAGAAAACTCTATAAAAACATACGGATCGTCTCCATACGATCAACGATTGATATTGAAAAAGCCATTGAAGAAGAAAATGTGGATTTTATTATTTCAACGGTAAATTTAGCGCAGACTATGGTGCCTACAGTTGTGGTGAGTCCTCTCCTTCTCGATGAAGACGCACAAAAAAATTGAAGGCACAATGGCAGAAGTTATACCAAAGCAAATAGATAATTCAACAACTGATGGTTATAGACTGGTCGACAAACTGGCTAGGATAAAACAAGTGGCCCATGCAGGTGAAGTTCTACTGAAGAATATCTTTTTCCTGATATCCCAAGCAGATACCACAGAGGCCTTGGTTGGTGAAATAGTCAGTGAAATTAGCCCTCATGAGGCAGGAACACTTGTGAGAGATTTTTTAAAGCGGGAAGAATACGGCAGAACACAAATTGCAGGAGGGGCAGGCACCTTACTTCACTGTAGAAGTGGTGGTGTCAAAGAAATACAATTGGGGTTTGTCAAAACAGACAAGGGGTGCATTGGATATGATTTTGCCCTTGTGATGGTTGTGCCGGAAAATGTGCCCTCAGGTGCTAGAGAAATTCTAGGAAGTCTGACACAGAAAATCTCTGAGTCAGAGGATTGGATTATGGCCATAGCAAGAGGCAATATAAAAATGACTTACACGTATTTAGAACAAGTTATAGATGAAGAAGTAAGAGCTACTTTGAAAGTTTTGGAGGATAAAAATGAGTAATCAGATGGGTGCACATCAGAAAATACAAAAATTTGGACGCACCATGAGCGGTATGGTTATGCCTAATATCGGGGCATTTATAGCATGGGGGTTTATTACAGCCCTCTTCATTCCAACAGGGTGGATTCCAAATGAAAAGTTGGTAGAACTTGTAGGACCAATGATCACCTACCTGCTTCCCCTATTGATAGGGTTTTCGGGTGGCAATATGTTTGGCGGTGCAAGAGGTGGCGTCATAGGTGCTGTTTCGACAATGGGTGTTGTCATTGGTGCAGATGTTCCTATGCTATTAGGGGCAATGATTATGGGTCCGCTTGGTGGATTCCTGATGAAGAAAACTGATGATTTCACACATGGTAAAGTCCCAAGTGGATTTGAAATGCTTGTTTCAAATTTTTCGGCGGGTATACTTGGCACTCTCTTAGCACTTCTAGGCTACCTGGGAATTGGGCCAATGGTCCTTATCATAAACGCTGGACTTGAAAGCGGCGTGCGAACAATTGTCGAAGCAGGTCTGCTACCACTTGTGTCTCTATTTGTAGAGCCCGGTAAAATTTTATTTATGAACAATGCCCTAAATCATGGAGTCCTTGCACCTTTAGGCATTCAGGAATCAGCTGAGCTTGGAAAGTCAATTTTCTTCCTGATAGAAACCAATCCAGGACCAGGTCTTGGAATTCTGGTGGCTTACGCACTCTTTGGAAAAGGTATGGCAAAACAGTCTTCACCTGGTGCCATTATCATTCATTTCTTGGGTGGTATTCATGAAATTTATTTTCCATATGTTCTTATGAATCCTCTAATGGTTCTGGCAGTGATCGCAGGCGGTGCCAGTGGTGTGTTTACATTCGTATTAACAGGCGCAGGCCTTGTGGCAACACCATCTCCAGGTTCGATCTTTGCCCTGCTAGCCATGACGCCGAAGGGACATTTAACAGGTGTTCTAATGGGCGTATTGGTATCAACAATTGTTTCTTGTGCTGTGGCAGCTCTTGTTCTAAGACTGACATCTGCGGGCAAGCAAAATGATTTCGAATCAGCCCAAGAAGCTGTAAAAGACATAAAGGGTAAAAAAGAAAGCACTTCAAATGGACGCATTTCAAAAAAAGATGAAAGTGTCGTAAATGAAGATCGCCCGGTGGCGAAAGAAATGCAGTTAAAAGACTTGGACCCAGAAAATATTCGAAAAATTGCCTTTGCATGTGATGCTGGCATGGGATCAAGTGCCATGGGAGCGAGTGCTTTTTCTAAAAAACTAATGAAAAGTGGATGCGACATAGAGGTTGTCTATTATCCAGTTGATGAAATACCGCATGGCATCGACCTGGTGGTGACCAATATTAGTCTGACAAATAGGGCAAGGACGAGATTGCCTCAAGCTGTCCATATTTCGATTAAGGATTTCTTTAATGATCCTGCCCTTGAGGACCTCTTTAACTTCATTGTAAATGGTCAGTCAGGAAGCCTTGAATCTGAAGACAAGTCCAGTGCAAAAGCAAATAAGGTTTTAGAAAGTGAAGCGGTTATTGTTGGCCTTAAATCAGAAACAAAAGAAGAAGCCATTCAAAGAGCGGGTCAGAAGTTGGCTCAGATGGGCTATGTGAATAGCGCATATGTTGAAGGTATGCTAGAGCGTGAAAAACTGACGACAACATATATTGGCTCCAACGTTGCCATTCCTCATGGAACCAATGAAACAAAGGCCCATGTTAAACAGACTGGTCTGGTTATATTACAGTATCCAGAGGGTGTGGATTTTGGAGATGGCAATACAGCCTATTTAGTAATTGGTATAGCGGCACTTGGCGATGAACATATGACAATACTGTCTAACATTGCCGAGTCGATTGGGAATGTTGAGGTGCTGGAAAAATTAAAAACCACAGATGATCCAAGTGTGATTTACGAGCAATTTTCCAGTATTGGATAGGAGAAACCATGATTATAACACTAACAATGAATCCAGCTATAGATAAAACAGTGACGATAGATGCTTTTGGCGTTGATAAGGTGAATAGAATTGGGAAGTCAAGACTTGATGCTGCCGGGAAAGGCATTAACGTGTCAAAGGTTGTTCGAGAACTTGGTGGACGAACCAAGACAATTGCCTTTTAGAGGGCATCTGGAGATTTATTAAGGAAACCTTGGAAAAGGAAAGAATTACCCTTCTTGATGTCCAGGTGGATGGAGAGACTCGAACCAATATTAAAATTGTCGATCCATTAAACAACACATACACAGATATAAATGACTCTGGTTCTGTGGTTGGACAAGAGCAACTTGAAGTGTTTGAAAAGAAGCTTATGAATTACGTCACCAGCCAGAGTGTGGTTGTCTTTACAGGCAGTGTCCCACCAGGCATATCAAAGGACATTTACAGAAAATATATTGAACGGGTTCAATCTATTGGGGCCACAGCAGTTTTAGATGCTGATGGAGATCTTCTCAAGCAGGGGATGCTCACAGGTCCAAAAATTATTAAGCCAAATATTCATGAACTTGAAAATTTTGCAGGTCGTGAACTGAAAACCATTGATGAAATGGTTGAAACGGCAAAGATATTTATTGAAAAGGGGACAGAACTTGTTGCCCTATCTCTTGGATCAGAGGGCGCCCTTTTTATCCAAGCTGACAAGGTCATTAAGGCTAAGGGTCTAAACGTGGATGTGAAAGGAACTGTTGGTGCAGGCGACGCTATGCTGGGAGCTATTTGCTACGGCGTACATAAAGATCTTCCTTTTGAAGAAGTGGTACGTCTGGCTATTGGAGCATCTGCAGCCAAGGTCTGTATGGAAGGCACTCAGCCTCCATCACTTAGTCATGTATATGAGCTTTCCAGAAAAGTTCAGTTTGAAGAAATTTAGGAGGACAATATGAAAGTAAAAGGCGTAAGAATGCATGGACCGCTTAAGGTCTCTATGGATGAATTTGAACTACCTGAAATTAAAGATGATGAAATACTTGCAACGGTTGTGACAAACAGCCTATGCATGTCAACATACAAGGCGGCAAAGTTGGCTGAAGGTCATAGACGTGTGCCTAATAATATTTCAACAAACCCAATTGTCACAGGACACGAGTTTGCAGGTGAAATCTTAAAAGTGGGCAAAAAGTGGGAGAATGATTTTAAAGTCGGCGAGAAGTATGCCATTCAACCAGCCCTAAACTACATGGGTAAGCCAGATTCTCCAGGCTATTCTTATGAGTACTTTGGCGGCAATATGACTGTGACAGTTATTCCAAATGAAGTTATGGAACTGGGGTGCCTGCTTAAATATGAAGGAGAAGGCTTCTTTAATGCATCCCTTGCAGAGCCAATGTCATGCATTATAGGCGCTTACAATGCTCAGTATCACAGAAAATTTGGTGAGTACAAACATTCTATGGGTATCAAGCAGGGCGGTTATATGGCACTTCTTGCAGGTGCGGGTCCAATGGGACTAGGTGCCATTGACTATATTATTAATAATGATGTCAAGCCATCTAAGTTGGCTGTTGTGGACATTAGCCATGAAAGACTCACCCGAGCAGAAGAAATTATCACAGTGGAAAAGCTGCACAAAACAGCGTAGAACTGGTTTACATCAATGGAAATGAAGTGGACACGCAAACAGCCCTTATGGAATTTGCTGACAATGATGGCTATGATGATGTCTTTGTATATGCCCCAGTACAGTCTCTACTAGAAATTGCAGATGCTGTTCTCAGATTTGATGGTTGCCTCAACTTCTTTGCAGGCCCAACTGACGAGAAGTTCAGTGCCAAGTTCAATTACTATAACTGCCATTACAAACAGACGCATATTGTCGGAACAACTGGTGGCAACACGGATGACTTGATAGAGTCTCTTGATAAGACGGCTAAAAAGCAAATTAATCCTGCTGTTATGGTCACACATATTGGTGGTCTGAATGCAGCATCAGAAGCTATTGTGAATATGCCACACTTAGATGGCGGGAAAAAACTGATCTATACGAGTGTTGAGATGCCTCTAACAGCAATTTCAGATTTTGAAAAGCTGGGTGAGAAGGATCCTGTTTACAAAGAACTTGCAGAGATAGTGGCCAAGACAAATGGGCTATGGAATGTCGACGCTGAGGAATATCTACTGGCAAACATGAAGAAAATATAAATAAGGTAAGAGGTGTAGAGATATGGTGAAAAGAACGGTTAAGGTTAATAATGGGCATGGTATTCATGCCCGCCCTGCAAGTCTAATTACAAAGTCAGCAACCAAGTTTAAATCTAAAGGTTGAAATGGTATGTGATTCAAAAAAAATAGACTGTAAAAGTGTTATAGGCATTTTGAGTTTAGGGGCTAAAAGTGGTTCAGAAATCACAGTTCAGGCAGAAGGTCCCGATGAACTGGAAGCAGTAAAAGCAATCCAAAATCTGTTTGATAGCAACTTTGGCGAGTAGGTGGAAGTTGTGAAAGGACAAGTTGTACAAAAGGGGATTGCCATAGGTCATGTGAGGTGGATCCAGGAAGAGAGTCATGTTGAAATAACATATGTTGAAGACCCGAAACCCGAGATACAAGCCTTTCAAGATGCTATAGAAACCGCTAGGCAAGATTTGAGTAAGTTGAAGAAGAAAGCATCTATTGAAGCGGGAGAACACGAAGCGCAAATATTCGAGGCGTATTTGATGATGCTTGATGATCCAAGTCTTATTGAGCCGGTACTGGATCATATAACAAATGAAGGCTTAAATGCCATCTCAGCCTGTTATAAGGTTTATGGTCAAACCATAGAAATGTTTGAGAATCTTGAAGACGATTACCTGAAGCAAAGGGCAACGGATATTCGAGATTTACGAAAAAGACTCATCGGAAATTTAACGGGTGTGGATAAAACAGTCGGATCAGATTCAAGTGTTATATTAGTGGCACATGAAATTACCCCTTCGGATACTCTGGAGATGGACAGAAATCTATTGGCAGGGATGTTGATGATGACTGGTGGAGAAACTTCCCATACAGCTATACTTGCCCAGTCACTGGGCATACCGGCTCTTGTGGGCTGTGGAGACAGCTTAAAGGACATTGAAGATGGCGCACTGGTGGTTCTCGATGGTATGCAGGGGCAAGTGATTGTGAATCCAGATGAAGCTGTTCTTGACAAATACAAGAAGATGCAGATAGCTTATCAGGAAGAAAAGAACGAATTGAAGCGGTTTATAGGCTTAAAATCTCAGACGCAATCTGGTCAATTGGTGGAAATAGCTGCCAATATTGCAGGACCATCTGATTTGATTTCGGTCTTAGAAAATGATGCTGAAGGTGTGGGTCTTTTTAGAACTGAATTCATCTATATGAATAGGACATCTGCACCCAATTTACAAGAACAGATTGAAATTTACAAGGAGATCCTTGTAGGGCTAGATGGTAAAACCATTATTTTTAGAACCATGGATATAGGTGGCGACAAGGAAGTGGATTACTTGGGCATTGAAACAGAGGCCAACCCCTTCCTTGGCTACAGAGCCATTAGGTATTGCCTAAAGGAAAAGGATTTTTTCAAAACACAAATTTCTGCCATCCTACAGGCTGCAGTTCATGGTAAAGCAAAGATTATGTTCCCAATGATTTCTTCAGTGGAAGAGTTCCTTGAAGCCAAAGGACTTGTTCAAGAAGTTATGAATGAGCTGGACCAGGAAGGTATAGCCTATGACGCATCTGTGCCACTGGGAATTATGATAGAGATTCCAGCAGCTGCGATCCTAGTTGATGATTTTGCGGAGCACGTGGACTTTTTCAGTATTGGTACAAATGATTTAACCCAATATACCCTGGCTGTTGACAGACAGAACAGCCTAATTGCCCACCTATATGATCCTATGCATCCTGCGGTTCTAAGCCTGATTGAAAAAGTGGTGAAGACCGGGAAGAAAACGGACACATGGGTTGGTATGTGTGGAAATGCTGCATCAGACCCAAGGATGATTCAAAAGCTCATGGAGTGGGGCATTGATGAAATATCGGTTTCTCCATCTAAAGTCCTTGAATGTAGAAAGTATATTCGGACCTTAAAGTAGTTTTTACACATTAAGTAAATACCATTCTCTCTCAAATGGTCATATAAAGTCAATCAAGGCAGGTGCTGATCTATTGATCGGTGCCTGTTTTGATTTATTAGAAGGCCACAGCTCTTGTGTTATAGAAATGAATTTTTAGGCCTATGACTGGAATAAGAATGTATAAATCCGAAAGAATGAATATAAGAAGCGATTGTTAACCTGATTATTAGAATTGGTTGACGATTTGTAATCTTAAATGTATCATAGTCATGATAAGACATTTATATTATGGATGGAATAGCCTTAATTCTGAAGGCAGAGGTCGCAAAAGATAAGAGAGTCAGGAGATACTTATGATCTGGTACCCATACACACAAATGAAAACAATGGCACCCCCCATAAAAATCACAGGCGCAAAGGGCGTTTATCTTCACACGGAAAATGGAAAGCTTATTGATACAACCACTTCATGGTGGAGTGTGATACATGGGTATAATAACGAGGAAATTAATGAAGCCTTAAAAGCACAGGTCGATAAATTTGCCCACGTTATGCTAGGTGGACTCAATCACGATCCCGTTATAAAATTGTCCAAAAAACTTGTTGAAATGCTTCCAAGTTCACTCAACCACTGTTTCTATTCAGATTCAGGCAGTATTGGTGTGGAAGTGGCTCTAAAAATGGCGGTTCAGTATTACTTCAATAAGGGTCAGGCCTCTAAAAAAAGGGTTTGCTGCCCTTGAATATGCCTATCATGGTGATACATTTAAAACTATGGCTGTTGGGGACGATGAGGACTATCATTTGGCTTTTCCTGAAAAAGAGGGAATATACCATATTCCGCCTGAAAGCGAGGCCCTTGAAGCCCTCTTAGTGGAAAAGCATGCTGAAATTGCAGCCTTTATAGTTGAGCCCCTCCTACAAGGCGCTGGTGGCATGCGTATGTACGACATTGCTTTTTTAGAAGACGCTAAGGCGATATGCTCAAAATACGACGTACTCTTAATTTTTGATGAGGTGGCAACAGGGTTTGGCAGAACAGGCCACCGATTTGTCAGCGATGTGGTATGTCCTGATATTTTAGTGCTGGGCAAGGCATTGACAGCAGGATATATAGGACATGCTGTAACGATTGCAAGTGACAAAGTTTTTGACGGGTTTTATTCAGATAAGCCAGAGCATGCCTTTATGCATGGACCAACATTTATGGGCAACCCCTTAGCCTGTACAGTGGCTCTTAAGTCCATAGAGATATTTGAGCGAGAGAACTATATGCAAAAATTGAAAGCATAGAATCTCAGTTGAAAGAAGCTTTTAAAGATTTTAAATCAGACAAAGTCAAAGAGGTTCGTATAATGGGTGGTTGTTTATGCCTAGAGGTCTATGACAATAAGGATTTAAAGGGTTTTTCCCAGTATGCACTTAATCACGGCATTCACAGTCGACCATTTATTAATTATATATATGGCATGTTTCCCTACATCATAAATGAAGAAGAACTAAGCCATGTGTGTGGTGTATATAAACAGTGGTTCGCCGAATAAGATGAATGATAATAACCATGTCAATATCACTAATACGAGGGCTTAAGCAAATACTTAAAAAAATTTCTTTTAGAAGAAAATTGGGAATTGTTAAAAGAGTTAAATATATAACAGAACCTTAATCTAAGGTTCATACTTTTGTAATTGTAATGATTATTGTCTGGTGGTACTATATGCATGTTGAGTGTTGCAAAAGTATTATACAAGCTTGAAACAGATTATTTATTCCCCCTTTATCATATTCAAGCCCCTTACAGATGTTTCTGACCGAAAAAGAAAACATCTTTTTTTTTTACGCGAAAAGCAAAGAAATGCAGTTAAAATCAAAAGCCCAGGGATCTGAGAGTTCACTCTCAAGTCCCTGGGCTTTTGATTTTAACTATCTGTCGCGCAAGGCGACAGAAGCAATCGCAGATTGCTCTGTATTTCTTTAAAGAGTAGTAAAAGTAATAAAGAAGAATATAGTTACTAAAAAGGATCTGAGAGTTCACTCTCAAGTCCTTGGGCTTTTGATTTTAACTATCTGTCGCGCAACGCGACAGAAGCAATCGCAGATTGCTCTGTACTTATAAATATTGCTCTGTACTTACTTTGATATTTAATATGCTCAAACCAATATCGAGAAAAAAGTTGATGAGTTGCCCCCTAACCAAAGTTAGGTTGTTTTTTAGTGCATAAACTGTATTCTATGAAGAGCTGGTCTAAAGATGCATTTAATTAAGGAGCAATCAAGCTGAGAGATGCTAAAAATAAGTATTTACAAGCCTATAAAATCTATTCTTGGTATGAAATCCGTGAAATGTCCCTAGATTATGAGCAGGAAATCATTATAGAAAACAGAAGTTATTATAAATGCATAGATGTTAAATGACTGTATTGACAGACACTTCAGTGATTTTGACTGTGTCCGTTGAAGCGCTAGGTCCGTATGGGGGTTGTCTTGATTTCAAAACATTCAAATACACACTTGTAAAACAAGAGGAGAACAATTGGGTGTTTAATGATTTTTATATATTGAGACTTATGCAAGGGACGTAATTTCGTAATGGTAAAAAGGAGGCAAAAGGGTGAAAAGAATAAAGCTGCGACCATTTAAAGAATCAGACTGGCAAGATCTCCATGAATACTTGTCAAACCCGGACGTTGTTAAGTATGAACCCTATTCTGTACACACCAAAGAGGAAAGTTTAGAATGTGCACGCGATAGATCAAAAAGTGATGCTTTTTATGCTATTGAGGAAAAATCACTTGGAAAAGTGATTGGAAATTTATATATGGCTCCGTTTGGTCCTAAGGATTACAAGACTTGGATGATTGGATATGTTCTAGGGGAAAATTACTGGAAGAAAGGCTATGCCAGTGAAGCTGTCCAGCTATTATTAAATGAACTCTTTATGGAGAAAAATGTCCATAGGGTGATCGCAATGTGTAACACACAAAACGTAGCCTCATGGAAATTGCTTGAGAACAATGGTTTTAGAAGAGAAGGCGCCTTTAAAAAAATCGCCTATTTCTCAAAAGATGAGAGTGGTCAGCCCAATTGGCATGATTCATATATGTATGCCATGCTTTATGAGGAATGGGAAAAGATAGACGAGGGGATAAAATGAAACAATCAATTGTACACATTGCCTTGGTGGTAAAGGATTATGATGAGGCCATTGAGTTCTACACAAAAACACTGAACTTCGAGTTAATTGAAGACACCTATCAACCAGAACAAGACAAAAGGTGGGTTGTGGTTGCCCCTCCTGGATCAAGTGGGACAACAATTTTACTTGCAAAAGCATCGAAGCCAGAACAAGAAAAGACCATTGGCAATCAAACAGGGGCAGAGTATTCCTCTTTCTAAACACAGATGACTTCTGGAGGGACTACAATGACATGGTGACAAAGGGGGTCGAATTTGTAAGAGAACCCAAGCGTGCCGAATATGGAATGGTTGCTGTTTTCAAGGATTTATACGGAAATCTATGGGACTTACTTCAGTTAAATGAGGATCATCCCTTGAGTCAGAGAAAATAAGGACACCCCACTGGTCAGTGTTTTGAGAAGGGTGGAGATAAAATGACGCTTAAAAGGCTAGAGGATATGATTTCAAATGAAAAATACAGCGAAGCTGTGGCCTATATAGAAGCGGATATGGTGGAGGTTTTATCAAATCATAATTTGTTCAAGACATTCAAAATGTTAAACAATATACCAGAGGGCTATTTCACATCAAATATGTCAGTATTAATCTATGCAGCTCTTTCCTTTGCTTGTGGGAATAATAGAGGACTAATTTTGATGATTGAAAAAGTCATTGTGGAAAATTTCCAATCAAGTGATGAAGAAGTGTTCTATTACGCAATAAAGGCAATAAGCAGCACATCGCAAGATGTTGGGCTAAGAATCGATCTTGTTAAAAAAGCTCTTGAAAGGGTGGATTCAGATACGAGTGCAATGATTTTAGCCTATGCCCATCTTGTTTATGCACAATTATTGACTACGGCATGTGATTATATAAAGGCAGAAATAGAATATAAATATGCCGTGAAAAAATTTGGACAAAGCAAGGCTTATTTTCTAGAAACAATGACATTTACAAACTACGCCATTTTTAATAATTTGAAAGGCAAACATAAAAAAGTCATAAGAGAATCCAGGCAGTTTCTTAATGAAAAAGGAACTATTTTTGAAAACTTCAACAAATACAATTGTATGGTAGAGATGGTCCTCGGAGCTGCCTATAAAAATATTGGTAAAGTGGCAATTGCAAAAAAGACATTGGAATCAGCCATGAGAGACATTTACAAATTAGAACTGGTTCATATGTATGCCTATCCATTCTATGAGTTGTTTGAATGTCTTATTATAATGCATTCAAATGACGAAATCATGAAACATGTCGAGACTTTTACACAAGCAGTATCGCAACTCAATGACGAGAATATTAGTCTATTTATCCACTATACCGATATATACTTAGCCCTAAAATACGATAAGATACCTGAGAAATCTGACATTGAGGCTTTTGAAATTGCGTGTTCATATGCTAACGACAGTGGCATGATAAATTATTTGGAGTTGGCGCTGGAGTTAAAATTGCTAAACTTATCGGACCTATTCAAAATTGATGATTTAAGAAAAAGTATGAACGTTCAAATTATATGGAGTTAAAACTGGAGTCTGCCAAATGCAGTGCTTTGTTTTTAAAATGGTATGATGCAAATGGTTTTATTGATGAAGCTAAAGCCTACTGTTTAGAGTTGCTTGAAAAATGCTTGGACATAGGAAATGTGTTTTTGTTGATTAAGTATAAGACACTCATAAGAAAGTATATAAAGTATATACCCGAAAAAGTGGCGACCGATGTGGACGAGTTATACCCGGCGTTCAATGGAGACTTAATTAATAAAGGCATCTCCAACCCGTATGATCTAACGGAACGCGAACTGGATGTTTTGTCTTTGATAAGCGAAGGAATGAGCAATAAAGATGTGGCTATGAAGCTTTATATAAGCGTTGGAACAGTAAAGTGGCATTTGAATAATCTATATGGAAAAATGAATGTAAAAAGTCGATATGAAGCTATTGTAATAGCCAAAGAAAAAGGAATATTAAATAATAAGCTCAAATAAAGCCCTAACTCGAGTTAGGGCTTTATTGTAATTGTAATCTCCTTACGTTCTACTTAACTTAGGTCATTTAGCGGGAAAATGGTCAGCCACATCGCGAATAAGCTCCATAAAACGCATAGATTCATCAACCCAGGGGCTGTGACCAGAATGCTCAAAAACAATATACTCTTTTTCTGGGGCTTTAAGTTTTTCAAAGTAGTCTTTTGAAAAGTCTTGAGGGGCATTTAAATCATGTTTCCCCACGACAAATACAACTGGTATTTTAAGCTCTGGATACATGGTTCTTACATCATAGTCATAGAGCTGAGGATAGACTGTATTAAACGAGTCAATCATGCCTCGAAAATAGTTGACCTTATCAAATAGGGTATACTCTGTTCCCATGACATCAGTGACTGTATCATATCCAGGTCCATGGATGTCGGGATTGTTTGACATGATTTTTGTTAGTGTCATGAGTGATTTTGACGCCTTCCAAATCATGTCTTTTCCATGATAAGGTGGAGGTCCTTGTTCTTTAAGGGTTTTAAAGAGATCCGTGTCATTTTCTTTTGCATAGGAAAGGGCTGTTTCATAATTACGGACTTCAGTGGCATCAAAATCAACCATTTGTCCAGTGGTTATAAGGGCCGCATAATCTTCTGGAGAAGCGTTAGCCATCATAATTCCAAGAAAACTTCCCCAGGATTCACCAACCATATAAATTTGATCCTTGTTGAGTTGTTGCTTTAAAAACTGTGTTAATGCACGACCGTCTTTTAAGTAATCACCAGGTGTCAAATCCTGAATCATTCTAGAATTATATGACTTTGCAGCGCCAGGTTGGTCCCAATTGACCACCACAAAATCGTCTTCCAGATCTCTAAGAAGACGGCGTGTTGCTGCAAGTTGTGACCCACCTGGACCTCCGGCTAGGAAGAGGATCACGGGGTTTTCTGCATTCTTCCCTCTTATGGTAATCCATTGCTTTCGACCATTGAGTTCAAGCTCAACAAGTGTTGAAACACTGTTTTCAAGTGTGTCGCCATCCTTGTCCACAATGGGTGGCGTTTTTGCTGTAAGCATGGTTACAACTTGAAGAATTAAAATGACGAGGATAATAAATCCTGCAATCATTACAAAAGACTTTGCCAAATATTTTACTACTTTCATTTTACACCTCATAAATCACTTTCTCTCATTAAACCATTTGCGACACATGGAAGAGCAGTCAGTCCTATTAGTCATATGAATATCTCGGGTCAGATTTCAGTCTTGATCATATGCTCCTCATGAGGCATCTTATATTAAATGAAATAACATGCCCCCTATCCATGGTTAGGGATTTGTTGAGAAATGAAGAAAATTGGTGCCTGTTTGAATAGCCTATAATTTGTACATAAAAAAACCTCAGCTTACAGGCGTATAAGCTGAGGCCTTATAGCATGTGTAGAGGGGATTAATCGTCTACACGTGTTGCTTTATTCAGACACGATTTCGGCAAAACCGAAGAACCATGTACTACGTGAGTTTCGCTCCCAATTATTTACCTTATTAGAAACCATTATTGGATCTGTATAGTAATAAATCGGAAGGTATGCTGCATCATTCATAACCATTTCATGCGCTTTATATAGTGATTCAAATCTTTCAGCTGGTGGTTGTGTTTTCGCGTCTTCAATAAGTGCATCATATTCATCTGAGTACCAATTGGAGTAGTTCATAGGAGAGTTTGATAAAACATCCCCAGATAAGTCATTGGATCAGAATAGTCACCTAGCCACCCACCTCTAGCAATCTGAAAATTACCTTGGGTACGAGTATCTTGGAAAACTGCAAACTCTTGATTAGTAAGTGTCACTTCAATGCCTAAGTTTTGCTTCCACATTTCTTGAATGGATTCTGCGATGACCTTATGGCCTCAGAAGTGTTATACATGATTTCTAGAACAGGGAAACCTTCACCATTCGGGTATCCTGCTTCATTTAATAGCTTTTGTGCCTCATCTACACCAGAACCGTCAACTGGAATACCTGAATTCCCAGCTTCTATGGCAAAAACATTTCCATTGTTATCTCTTGAAGACTGGGAAACCATTGTTGTTGCTGGTATTTGCCCCCCTTTGGTTACGGTCTCGACAATAGCATTTCTATCTATTGCTAATGAAAGAGCACGACGAACTTTAAGATTATCCATAGGTTTTACTGTTGTGTTAAACGAATAGTAGTAAACGCCATCCTGAGGCATAATCATAAAACTTGGATCTTCAGCTAGAAGTCTTGGAATTTCAGCATTTGGCATGGAGTCAATGACATGAATTTGACCAGATTCATAGCCTGTTAGTGCTGTGGCTTCATCAACAATCATTAAGCCTTCAATTCGTTCAATGTTGACATCATCTGCTCTCCAGTAGTTTGGATTTTTTCTAGAACAATACGATCGGCATTGTTATACTCTTTTAACATGAATGGTCCATTTACAACTGAAATTTCAGGATCAACTGCCCATCCGCCATCTGGTCCTTGAACAACTGCAGATTCTTTAACTGGGAAGAATGTATAGAAGGCAGTTAAACCAAGAAAGTAAGGCGTAGGAGCCTTTAGTGTAACTTCAAAAGTTTCTTCGTCTATAGCTCTGAAGGTGTCAACATTGGCCTCAGAAAAAATGAACATGTACTCAGAAGCTGTGGCCGGGTCAAGAACACGATTCCACGCATATTCAAAATCATAAGCCGTTAGGGACTCCCCATCGGACCACTTAAGGCCATCTCGTAAAGTAAAGGTATAAACTAGCTTGTCATCGCTAATCGTGTAAGACTCTGCCATAGCAGGTTCAAGCTTGCCATCCACTTCTCGCATAAGTCCCTCAAACATATTATTAATAACATCCCCACCGTCAGAAGCAGCATTTAAGCCCGGGTCAATTGTTTTTGGTTCAGAACCAATATTCCACACTAAGGTTTGGTCCACTTCTGTCATTGTATCTTCAGATGTGGTCTCATTTTGGTCACTTGCCTCATTCTGTTCACTGCTTGTTTCAGTTGAGGTATCACTCGTCTCTACCTGCGGATCTTGAGTAGAGCCACAACCCACCAGTGACATAGTCACAAGCGTCATAACTATAATAATTGAAATAAATTTTCTCAATGCTCTCTCCTCCTTAAGAATACACCTGCCTGATTACGTCCCCTCATCGACACATTAACGACTTGATAAAAGGTTATCAGATGGGATGGGGGTTGAAACCTAACTAAAGTTAGGTTCTCAGACTGCATTAAATTCCTTTATCCTGCCTCGCTCGTGTTTTTCTGGTTTAATCACGTACCCCAGTACGCTCAAAAACATAAAAAAAACATAAATCTCTTCCCTATGGGTTAAGATCTATGCTCTTTGTAATTGTGTTATGAAATTTTTATTTGTACCAGATTTGTGGTGTGGTCATTGAGGCTAAACAATTGTTCTCCACTGGATGATAGGTTTTCCACCTGTTTTAATATACCTTCAAAGATTTCAAGAAGTTGTCTAGATAAATCATTGGCCTCGTCATAAGCCTTTCGAGCCTTCGTCTCATTGCCCTCTTCAATGGCCTCAAGCACTATATGTGCTTTCTGGTGAAGGGCGTTGTGGCGTTCGTTAATAGCCGCCCAGTCCTCTTTTATTAAAGGGTGGTGGACTTCAATGGAGTGGTAGAAGTGACCAAAACGACATTTGTGACCATCTGCTTGAATGGGCATAGATTGCATGCGCGTGGTCATTTCATGAAGGCGATCCATCCATTTCTTGTGGCTGTCTAACGCACCATTGACATGGGCTTCAAACTTGCTATTACTGATGCGGTTTACACCTCTATTTACAGTGGTTGTGAGACCTTTTACCACTTTGGAAATTTCGTCATCGATTTCTGAGATCTGACCAGCGGCTTTAAAGGCTGTCTCAGCATCAACACTAATTTTCTGAGCCATCGCTGAAATGTCTTCAGAGGATTCAGCTGCTGTTTGCATGGCAGATGAAATCTCACTTGTCGTTCCACTGATCTGTTGACTTAGCCCGGTTAGATCGTTTATGTATTCAACCGTCTTTTCTAAATTGTTCACATTGCTTTCAAAGGAGATGCTCACAGCTTCCAGCTTGCCGGACATTTCTTCGGAGGATGTCAGGGTATGATCCACACCATTTCGACTGGCTTGGGTTGTTTGTCGAATATTGCCCATAAAAGCATTCATGTTGTCCAGCTTTGATTTGGTGTCTTCTGCAAGTTTTCTAATTTCCTCTGCGACAACGGCGAATCCACGCCCATGTTCTCCAGCTCTAGCGGCTTCAATGCTGGCATTCAGGGCCAGTAGATTTGTTTGATCAGCAATTCCCGCGACCCCTTGTACAATTTGATCAACTTCTAAGGAGATATCTTCAAGTTCACTGATTTTAGCAGATAAGTCTCTGGCATTGTCCATTACGGTGTCTTTTAAGTTGTTGATATTGTTCAGCTCTTTCATACTTTGCTTGTTGACTTCGATGAGTTCGTTAGATTGCGAGCTCAACTCTTCCATTGTACGTGCTTGTGTCAGAACCGATGTTTCCACCTCAGACATACTAGCCGTTGTTTGCTCAACCATTGCCATATTTGACTCGCTGGCAAGAGCAAGGCTTTCAGCGAACTTGCGAAGTTCCTTAGCAATATGAGACATCTGAACATCGAAATCACTCAGGTTGGAACTCTGTGTCAGTAAGTCTTCAAGATAGCCTGCTGTTTTTTCATCATTTTCTAGAAATTTTTCAAACAGTTCCAATATATTTTCATGTTTTTTAACCTTTAAGCCTGTTGGTGGTATAGATTCAACACCGCTGGCCTTTTTTTTGAACATGGCTAAGCACCTTATCAACTTCTGCGCAGTTCTTATTCCTGACGAATTTCCCGAACATAAAACCCTCCATTTACAGTATGTGTAATGATTATAATAATATAGCCGTTAGCCCAACAATAACATATTATAGGAAATTAGTCATGTTTAATAAAGTAAAGTTTTTGTACTATAAGGATTAAGATTTTAGGTCTATATAGTCAATGTTACATGCTGATTCAAATACACAAATACCCATTTTGGTGAGTAACTTTAATTACCAAAGATGATATGATATATATTAAGTTAGAACAAATTGGGGGAGGAAATGTATGAAGAATGGGGAAAAAATATATCAGTTAGACAAGTTGATAGAGGGAAAAACTTATGATAGGGCAGTGGAATTTATAATATCTGAATTTTCAGCACTTATAGATTCTTATGAGAGGCAGAGACTTTATAAACTGATTGATCAAATACCAGATACGTGTCTACCAAGTGCTAAAATATGCTTGATTATAGGCCTTGTTGCCTACTATGCAGGGGATAATGATAAGGTGAATAGCATGCTCCTAAAAGCTCAAGTGATTGGAATTGAGTCATCTGATGAAGCCGTACTCAAACAAGCTGTCATGTGTATTTCTATGGTGACAAAAACCATAAAAGAAAGAGTGGAAGTTGCTCAAAAAGGTATTGGATTGATTGATGAAAAAACAGACAGGGCTATATCAGGTCACATATATATGTTTTATGCACATGTGCTTTCGGCCCTACCTGACTTTGCAAGGTCGCAAACAGCCTACCACAAGGCAATTGATGATTTTTCACAGAAGAAAATGAGATTCAAAGCCACACTTGCTACGCTAAACTATAATATACTCCTCAACACTAGGGGAGACCACCATCAGGTTATATGGAATTGTTCTGAGTTTATAAACAAGTCAGGATCTGTGCATGGTCAAAGCAATCAATATTTATTTATCGTTGAGTCCGTGTTAGGTGCGGCCTATATTTTGACAGGGAAAACAACCCTGGCCACAAGCCTGCTTGAAAATGCACTCGTTAAAGCCTACAATTTGGAGTTTGTCCATATGTATGGTTTTATTGTTAATTGGCTATTTGAAGCTTATTTACAGCAAGGGCGGGAAAATGAGATCGTCCACATGCTGAGAAAATATGTAACTTCAACCAAGCCTCTAGGTGATATGTGGATACAGCTTATGTACCATCAAAAACAAGCAAGGTATGCTCTTCACTACAATAAGAAACCTCAGCAAAAAGATGTAGAAGCCCTCGAAATATGTTGTGAAATGCAAAAAGAGAACAGTTGTATTTACCTAATTCAAATCATGACAGAATTGACATTAAAAGAACACTCGAGACTGGCCAGTCCGCTCGTTATTGAAAAAAAGCTGGAGCAATATAAGTACAAGGGACTTAAATCTGATTGTATACTTTTAAATCTTTTGCTTGCTATGTGGTATGATGCAAGCGGTGCAACGGAAAAGGCCCTGCCCTATTTCAATGAGGCAGTGGCCCTGAGTATAGATTGTCATAGCGTTTACTATTTAAACATGTATATGGATCTCACAAAAAAATACAAAAAGCATTTAAAACAAAATCAAATGAATAGCCTAAACGAGATGGGCCTGGAAATTAAAACAGTAAAAGACCAGTGGGAAAGCAATGCGTTTGACTTGACCAGCAGGGAATTTGAGGTCTTAGCCCTCCTAAATGACGGTCTAAGCAACAAATCTATTTCTGAAAAACTCTTTATCAGTGTTGGAACTACAAAATGGCACCTTAACAACATTTATGGAAAACTTGGGGTTGGACGAAGGACTGAAGCCCTTACTTTTGCAAGAGATCAAGGTTTATTTTAATCATTTTCCAAAGACTAATTTTACATAACGGCAATACTCTTCATGCATAGTAATGTGAGAAAGGTCATCGAGATTTTTACACATTTCAGTGTTGTACCACTTTTGATCTTCATAGCCTGCATTGAAGCAGTCCCAAAGCTTGTCTCCCATGGTTTCTAGATTTCTGTAAATGCTTCTTATGTTGCTGAGTTTATCAGCAAGTATTATCATCTTCATGTCAAAATCAGCATCATTTTTGACAAAGTCAAGCATATATTGTTTTCGTTCAGACCATGGCCTTGATTTATCGGGTTCTGAGCATTCTTTAACAAGTTCAGCGACCCTGTTTCCAAATTGATCTTTTATATCGGAAAGAGTGACATAAGTGTCCTCAATCGTATCATGTAAAATACCTGCAATGACAACGTCTTCATCTGCATTCATGGCAAGAAGCATCATACCGACTTCAATGGGATGTGCGGCGTAAATATCTCCGTCCAGCTTTCGGATTTGCTTGTCATGGGCGTTGAGAGCAAGTTGTATAGCTTCATATAGTCTCATAAAATCACATCCTTTTTTGAATGATACAGTGGTGATATGTAATATATGCCCAAAATTATGGAAATCAACCATCATGGATTCCTTCTTATGTGTTATATGACGCTCTGTAAGGGTATATTTGCCACATGAGGACGTTTCTGTCCGCATTATACTAGAAGAAAAGACCTTGGAGGTGGCAAATGAAATCTATAGATCAAAAAACCGTTGAAACAATAAGGCTACTCGCTGCGGATGGCGTTCAAAAAGCCAATTCTGGACATCCTGGATTGCCAATGGGTGCAGCGCCAATGGCATATGTCCTATGGAAGGACTATTTAAGAGGGAGTGCGACCGATCCCTCATGGGATAATAGAGACAGGTTTGTGCTTTCGGCTGGACATGGGTCCATGTTGATTTATACCTTGCTCCATCTATTTGGTTATGATTTGTCTATGGATGAGTTGAAAAACTTTAGACAAATGGGATCAATGACACCAGGACATCCCGAGTATGGTATGACCGTAGGTGTAGAAACGACAACAGGACCTCTGGGACAAGGCATCTCAAATGCAGTTGGTATGGCCATAGCAGAAAGACACCTGGCCGCAAATTTCAATAAAACCGGTCACCGCGTGATTGACCATTATACTTATGTTATTGCGGGGGATGGAGACCTTATGGAAGGGGTTGCAAGTGAAGCGTGTTCTCTTGCGGGTCATTTAAAACTTGGCAAGCTTATTGTGCTCTATGATGATAATAATATTACAATTGATGGTGGAACAGATAAGTCTTTCACTGAAGATGTGGGTAAACGATTTGAAGCCTATGGATGGGATGTGGTCAGTGTCCGTGATGGAAATGACCTGGAGAGCATATCAAGTGCAATAGAAAAGGCAAGAATCGATACGACAAAACCCACCCTCATAAAGGTAAAAACTGTTATTGGATATGGCAGTCCAAATAAGGCTGGAACATCAGGTGTTCATGGTTCGCCACTGGGGGAAGATGAATTAAGATTAACAAAGGAACTCATGGGTTGGGATCCAGATGGATCTTTCGTGATACCAGATGATGTCAACGAACATCTCAAATCCATCATTGATAAGCGTGAAATTGAGCGATTTATGTGGGAAGAAAACCTAGAATCCTATTTTGAAGCTTATCCAGATATGAAGCAAAAATGGGAAACTTGGCATGAATATGAAATGCCTAAAGAACTGCTTGAACATCCTAATCTTTGGAGCTCATTCTCAGAAAAAGAGGCCACAAGAGCAAGTGGTGGACGCATGATCAATATTGTTAAAAAATATGTGCCAAATCTCGTAGGTGGGTCTGCAGACCTTAATGCTTCTACAAAAACCTATTTAAAGGATTGTGGTGATTTTGATTGGGATACACCGGAAGGTTCAAATATATTTTTCGGTGTTAGAGAACATGCTATGGCAGCCATTATGAATGGTTTATCCCTACATGGCGGACTGAGGGCATTTGGCTCAACATTCCTAGTGTTTTCAGACTATATGAAGCCTTCATTAAGGCTTGCAGCCCTTATGGGACAACCTGTTATCCATGTCTTTACCCATGACAGTATAGGCGTTGGAGAAGATGGCCCAACCCATCAACCTATTGAACATGTCATGATGCTTAGGGCATTCCGAATCTTTATGTTTTCGCCCTGGTGATCCTAAAGAAACAGCAGTGGCTTGGATTGAAGCTCTTAAGCACACTGAAGGTCCATCGGCTATTGTTCTTACACGACAGGCACTTCCACCACAAGAAGGTGTCCACAAGGGATCGCACCATGGCGCTTATGTCCTTCTCAAGGAGGATGGAGACCACCCAGAAGTCATACTCATGGCAAGTGGTTCAGAAGTACCTGTGGCAGTGAATGCAGCAAAACTTCTTAAAGGCTCTGGAATTGATGCTCGTGTGGTTAGTATGCTTTGCCAAGAGCTCTTTGATGCCCAAACAGACCAGTACAAGGAAGATGTCTTGCCAAGCGCTATAAGGACAAGAGTTTCTGTTGAAGCGGGTATAACTATGGGCTGGGAAAAATACACAGGTCTTGATGGACTCAACATTGGACTTGACCGATTTGGCGAGTCTGCACCTGGTGATGACCTCATGAAGCATTTTGGGTTTGAGGCAGAGCAGGTGGCCGAAAAAGTTAAGAAATACTTGTCTGTGTAAGGAAAGTCTCAATCATTTTATACAGGCACTGAATCATTAAACAGATGGAAACCGCTTAAACGTGTGCTTAGGGTACATGGCTTAAGCGGTTTTTTATTATATTAGGACAAAGAGAAGTATTAGACGGCTATGTAAAACTCATCTTTAAAATTGAAAATAAAAATTGAATTTAAAATTTTTCTAAAGATTGACTTGTGTAAAAATACGGTATATTGTTTGAAAAAAATTGATAGGGACTATATACCTTGTAGAAACAACACAAACCAAACTTTTTGCAGGAATCGTCGAAAAATGTCGAACGGTCATGAAATCCAGTGAGGATAAGGTCACTAAGAAAAAAACACAAAATACCATATTTTTTTTTAATTTCATAAGAACTCTTAAAACCGATTTTAATTCTGTCTCTTGCCTTGTTTATAAATTTTCGATTTGCTAAAATATTAGGTGAGAATAAAAGAAAAAGCATTTATGAACACCTACTCGGTGAGAGTGGGTGGATTTTTTAGTGCTTTTAGATCTATATGTTGTGTATTGAATCTTTATACATACCATATATTGTGGGGAGGATCATAATGCTTGGTAAAGTGGAAAAACGAAATGGCGCAGTGGTTGACTTCGATCGAATGAAGGTTGAAGATGCAATTTTCAAAGCGCTCGTGGCAACACACGACAGCAAATCCAGAAAGAATTTAAGAAAACTCGCGGAGGTTGCAACAGACTACACCATCGACAATTTGACTGAAGTTTGCAACAATCATATCACTCCAAAAGTGGAAGATATTCAAGACGGGGTTGAAGTTGTCCTCATGAAAATGGGGGAATACGAAACAGCTAAGAAATACATAAAGTACCGCTATGAGCATAAACGAATGCGTGAAACCAAGAAGACAGCCATGGATATCATGGGTATCTTTGATGAATACATAGGACAGAGCGACTGGACAGTTCGTGAAAACTCCAATATGTCATACAGCCTTCAAGGCTTAAACAATCATGTTATTGCCAAGGCAACAAAGACATTTTGGCTAAACACAGTTTATGATGAAAGCATACGTGAAAGCCATGAAAATGGTGATATGCACATACATGACCTGGGTCTATTATCGACATACTGCTGTGGCTGGAGCCTTGAAGATCTACTTATGAATGGTTTTGCAGGGGTTTCCGGTAAGGTAGAGTCTTCACCAGCAAAACATTTTGAAGCAGCCCTTATGCAGTTGGTTAATTTCATATATACATTACAAGGAGAAGCCGCAGGGGCACAAGCGGTATCAAATTTTGACACCCTCCTTGCACCCTTTGTTCACTTTGACAATTTAGACTACAAGAAAGTTAAGCAAATCATGCAGACTTTTGTTTTTAATATGAACATTGCAACACGTGTGGGTTTCCAAACGCCATTTTTCAATGTGACAATGGATAAAGAAGTGCCTTCAACACATAAGGAGTTGCCGGTCATTATTGGTGGAAAGCGTATGTTTGACCACACATATAAAGAGTTCCAAAAAGAAATGGACATGATTAATCTGGCCTTTTGTGAAGTTATGATGGAAGGCGATGCACGTGGTCGCGTTTTCACTTTCCCAATACCGACATATAACATCACAAGTGACTGGGACTGGAATAGTGAAGTGACAGACAAAATTATGGAAATGACAGGTAAGTTCGGCATTCCGTATTTTAGCAACTTCGTTAATTCTGATCTTGATCCCGAAGACGTCCGGTCCATGTGTTGTAGACTGCGTCTTGACAACACGGAATTAAGACGTCGTGGTGGCGGTTTATTCGGTGCAAATCCAAAAACAGGATCCATTGGGTGGTGACCATTAACCTTGCTCGACTAGGATATACTTCAGATACCCTTGAAGCCCTGTTCGATAGATTGGAAAGACTCATGGAAATCGCAAAGAACTCACTGGAAACAAAGCGTACCATCCTTGAAGAAAATATGCATAGGGGTCTTTATCCATATTCTAAGCACTATTTACATGATGTTTTTGAAGCCAATGGTGAATACTGGCACAACCATTTTGCAACAATTGGACCAAATGGTCTGAATGAATGTATAGCCAACTTTACCAAGGGAACAGAAGATATAACAACACCTGCTGGCAAAGAGTTCGCAGAAGAAGTCTTAGATTTCATGAATGAAGTGCTCATACGATTCCAAGAAGAAACGGGACATCTTTATAACTTAGAAGCCAGTCCTGCAGAGGGAACAGCTCATAGATTTGCAAAGCGTGATCTGGAACTCTATCCAGATATCGTTGTTGCAGGGGATGAGTCACCTTATTACACGAATAGTTCTCAACTGCCAGTTGGCTTTACAGAAGATATTTTTGATGCACTAGACCATCAGGATAGCCTCCAGGTACGATATACAGGCGGAACTGTTTTCCACGGTTTTATTCCAGAGAGAATAGAATCCATAGAGACGCTGAAAAAACTAATTCAAGGTGTGAGCAGTGGTTACAGACTGCCTTACTTCACAATCACTCCAACATTTAGCATTTGTCCGACACACAAATACATTGCTGGTGAAGAACCGATATGTCCAGAATGTGGTGCACAAACAGAGGTTTGGACAAGGGTAGTAGGGTACCACAGACCAGTTCAGAACTGGAATGATGGAAACAGTCTGAGTTCAGTGATAGACTTGAATTTGAAGTGTCATAATCAAAAGGTTAGAATAAAACCATAGCATGCTGTGGGATACAATGAACTTTATGATACAATGAATTTTAGAAACAAGGGCTATTTATGTTCATAGTGTAAGCTAGACATGAATGGCTCTTTTTTATGATTAAAGTGTTTATAAGTTTTTCAAATTGAACGACTTGCAAAATATCATTCAAAAATCTTTGTTATACTATATATAGATATTTAGGAATCGAAAGTTCTATATATGGTATGACCAAACTATGTAACTGTAATTTTGTAAGCGCCTAAATTAGAAAGACGTGGAGGTTGCCATGCAAATTAAGGGATTTCAAAAAACGACATTCATAGACTATCCGAACAAAGTCGCATCCCTTGTTTTTACAGGAGGATGTAATTTCAGATGCCCATTTTGTCATAATGGTGGTTTGGTGGTAAACCCAAATCAATACCCAACAACACTTCCTGAAACAGTCTTTCAACACCTCCAAAAAAGAAAGGGCATTATAGAAGGTCTGGTTATTACCGGAGGTGAACCAACATTAATGCCAGGGCTTAAGCTTCATAAAAGCTGTGAAAGATATGGGAGTGGCTGTGAAACTTGACACGAATGGAACCAATCCAAGTGTGTTAAATGATTTAATAGAAGAAGGCTTGCTTGACTACATTGCCATGGACATTAAGCATGTGTTCAGTAAATACAGCTCAGCCATAGGTCCAATTCGAGTCGATCTATCTCAGGTTAAAGAATCTGTAAATATAATAATTAACAGTGGCCTTGATCACGAGTTCAGAACCACTGTTATAAAGGGCATGCATACAGAAAATGATATAGCCCTTATGGCAGATCAGGTTCAGGGGGCAAAAAAATTACATCCTTCAGCAGTATGTAAAAACTGAAGGAGAAATCATGCCCAACACCTTCAAATCTTACACAATCGAAGAACTTGAAAGCATCATTGAAGCCATAGGCACAAATCACAAAATTGAATGCTTTAAAGTGAGGGGCAAGTATTAGACCTTGACGCGCTCATTTTTTACACCTATAATGTGACCAGACAGTCATATGGGAAGGAAGTGCTGGTTGTGCCACATCAAACTTTTTTTAATTTACCTAAGGAAAAACAGCAAAGAATTATAGATGTTTGCATTGATGAATTTGCAGAAAAGACATATCACAATGCAAGTATAAGCAATATTGTTAGACAGAGTAAGATTGCCAAGGGTAGTTTTTACCAGTATTTTGAAGATAAGAAAGACATCTTTAAATATATCCTAAAATATATGGGAGACAAAAAACTCGCCTACTATTCAGAAATCATTCCAAGGATCAATGAAATGGACTTTTTTGAACTTTTTAAAAGCCTTTTATGTCAGTGGCGTGGTTTTTGCAAAAGACCACCCCAAACTAACGAAAATCGGTAATTTTGTGTTAAAAACAGATGATGAAGATTTGAAAAAAGAACTGATGAAAGAAAGCGGAGCCAGGTCAAGTGATTTCATGTCTATGCTCATAAAAGGGGCAATAGAACGCGGTGAGCTTCGATCTGATATAGAGATTGACTTTATAAATCATATCATTCAATCAATGAGCCTTTCTACGATTGACTACTATTATAAAAAACATGATAGTCTTGGTGAAGAAGAGAAGGACTTTATTCATCTAACGCATCAAATGGTAGACTGCCTTAGAGATGGGCTTTCAGGCCAATAGGGCTGGGAGAATAAAGCTTTGAAAATATAAATAGAGAGGCACTGAAAACAAGAAGGAATTGACAAATATATGAATACAGTATATCATGACCACATAGTCACATGACCGTGTGGTCATTTTTTTACGAGATGTATGACTGGTCAGTCATAATTCCATAGGAGGGACAGTATGATCCTTGTTAAAAATCTGTTTCACTCATATACAAATAATGAAATGTATGCTGTTGAAGATGTCAATTTTATCATTCAAAAAGGAGAAATTTTTGGTTTTTTAGGCCCGTCCGGTGCAGGAAAATCAACCACGCAAAACATTTTGACAGGCCTACTTGATATTCAAGGCGGACAAGCGAGCATTGATGGTGAAGATGTACGAAAAAAATCTCAAAAGCTCTTTAACATCATGGGGTTTCCTTTGAACAACCCAATGTCTACAGAAAGCTAACGGCTCTAGAAAACCTAGAGTTCTATGCAGATTTATTCAGTGTGCCAACAGAAGACCCTAAAAAACTGCTTAAAATGGTCGGGCTTGAAGATGCTATGCACAAAAAAGCTGCTGCGTTTTCAAAAGGTATGCTCCAGCGCCTTGTTTTTTGCAGATCCATGCTTAACAAACCCAAGGTTTGGTTTCTTGATGAACCCACTTCAGGACTGGATCCAACAACAGCCAGTCGAATCAAAGACATCATCAACGAAAAAAGACGCCAAGGGGCAACCATTTTCCTGACGACCCATAACATGTATATTGCTGATGAGCTCTGTGACCGTGTGGCATTTATCAATGAAGGAAAAATTGCTGCAATGGATACTCCAAGAGACTTAAAGCTAAAACATGGTCAGAAACTGCTGCGCGTAGAATATCTGGAAGGAAATGAACTGATTCAATCTAGTTTGTCCATGCGAAAAGAAGAGGATAAAGCCCTGCTTAAGAAGCTCATTGAAAATGGACAAATTGACACCATGCATTCTCAAGAAGCCAGTTTGGAACAAATATTTATTAAACTGACAGGGAGGGGGCTGGACTAATGTTAAAAAGAATTTTAACACTGATGAAGAAAGATATAAAACTGGTAACAAGAAACTGGTACTTATTCATCACAATCTTTGTAGCGGTCCTGTTTAGTCTCTTGGTGAACTTTGTTATTCCTGAAAATTTAAGTTTTGAGCCAAGAGTCTTTATCCTTGATGAAAGCGAAGGGATGGCCCTTCATGCTATGGCACTAGACTTGGCATCAAAAGATAATGGCACAATGGTTAAAACAAGACAGGCCCTTGAGGAGAATGTGAAAGAATCAAGAACCAGTTTGGGAATGGTCTTAAAAGGAACACTTGAAGACCCAGATGCGGAATTTGTGCTTCATGGATATGAAAACAGTAAGTCAAAGGCCTTATTAAGGTTGGAGATGGATGATTACTATGGAAAAATTACTAAAAATATAGATGTGCCCATAAAACAGATTGGAAGCATGAGAAAAACTTATGAAGTCACTTTTAATCACTCCCTTCTTCCCATGTTTTTACTGATGGAACCTGTTCTCATGGGGCTATTTTTTTATAGCCACCCTCATGCTTTTTGAAAAAGCAGAAGGGACAGTGGAGGCCTATGCTGTTTCGCCAGGAAAAACCTTTGAATACTTATTTTCAAAAATAACTATCATGTTTCTTCTGGGCCTTGTATCCATGTACTTTGTTACATTCACCACAGTGGGTCTGCGAGCCAATCTAGGTTTAATGTTATTGATCGCTCTATCTGGAAGTTTTTTTTGGTTCCAGCCTTGGTCTTTTTATAACAAGCTTTTTTTGACAGATTGTCAAAAGCCATGGTCTGGATTATCTTTGTCTCCCTTCTGTTATCAGCGCCATTTGCATCTTATTATCTTCCAAGTTTTTCACCGCTATTGATACGGATGATGCCCACATATTCATTGTTGTTTGCTTTGAAAGAAACCATATACCAAACAGGGCAAACTGATATTGTGTATAAGGCAGTAGGTCTTTCGTTTATGATGGGTATGATCTTATTTGGAATGGTCTATACGCGTTACAGGAAAAAGTTGGTATAGGGAGGTGGATTCTATGTTAAAACGGATTATGAGTATTGTAAAACGTGATTTTAAGAGCAGTGTGAGAGAGTTTATACTGCTTTATATTATGATAGCTCCCTTTATACTGGCTTTTGGACTGACCTTCTTTATTCCTTCAGTGGAATCAACGACCATGCAGTTTGCCATTCACTCGAATGTAGAAGAAGACTTTTTAGAATATGCCAGGCAGTTTGGTGGTAGAAGTTTTTGATTCTCAATCAGCCATTACAAAGAGGTTGTCAGCCATAGATGAAGTGATTGGTGTTGACTCAAATGGAGATGGTCTGGAGATACTGATTTATGGTGATGAACGGGAAGGGGCTCAGGAACTTGCCATAAAAATGGTGCGGGCCTATGAAAGTGGAAAAACACTTAATGACTACTCATTCTCAAGCTTAGGCGAAAGTGAATCGCCGGTGGCTTTGATTGGAGTGATCAGCCTGTTTGCCATGGCCCTGGCTTTAGGTGGCGGAATCATTGGACTCAATATAATTGAAGAAAAAGAAGAAGGAACAGTTCAGGCCATTCATGTCAGTCCTGTTCGACAAGTAGAGTTTTTTGCCGGTAAAAGCATATTGGGGGCCCTAATAGCTATGATCCAAATTATTGGGATATTATTTATTGTTGGTTACGGCGATGTTAACTTGGCTCAGACAATTGCTTTTAGTTTTGTCAACCTAACAATTCTCATTCTTTTAGGCTTTTTAATTGGTGTTTTAAGCAGCAATCAAGTTATGGGGCTTGCCAATATGAAGTTTCTATTTTTGCCGATCGCTGTATCAATTTTGGGGGCGGTGCTTGTGCCAGCAAACTGGAAGTTTACCCTTTACTGGTCCCCATTTTACTGGAGTTATCTGGGGTATGAAAAATTCTTCAAAGAACTGCGTCGTGGTTTGATATTGGACAGTACAGTCTTTATATATTGATTCTCTTTATTATGATTTTCTATTTTTCAAAGCGGTATATAAAAAAAGGACTGACACAAACTTCATGATGTCAAACGTTTGTAATACATGAAATGTCGATCCTCTGTTAAAATGGAAATAGATGATGAATCTTAAGACAGATATGAAGGGGGATTCGATATGAAACGTGTTTTGGTTACAAGAGATATTCCGGAAAGTGGAATAGAAATGCTTCAGCAAAAATACGAGGTTGTTGTTAACAGGGAAGATATACCCATGACAAGGGAAGAAATGTTAGCAGAATTTCCAAAGTATGATGCTGTATTAACAGCACTTAGTGATGTTATCGATGAAGAAATTATGAGAGCAGCACCAAATGTTAAGATATTTGCAAACTACGCTGTTGGATTTAACAACTTTCATGTAGAGCCTGCCAAGAAATTTGGTGTGGCTATGTCGAACACACCTGATGTCTTGTCGGACTCAACGGCAGAAACCGCATGGGCCTTTTGTTTGCAGTCTCAAGGAGAATACTTGAAGCTGATAGGTATGTGCGCGAAGGCAAGTGGAAGCGGTTTTCTCACAAATTACTTCTTGGTCAAGATGTTTATGAAAAAACAATTGGTATTATAGGGGCTGGAAGAATTGGTCAGCGCTTTGCTGAAAAGGCAAGGGGCTACCATATGAGAATTCTCTACCATAACAGGTCTCGGAACCTGGACTTTGAGAAAAGGTTCAATGCCACATATGTGGAACTGGATCAGCTCTACGCACAGAGTGATTTTATTTCCTTGCACTGTCCTTTAACAGAAGAGACACACCATTTGATTGATGAAGAGGCCTTTAAGAAAATGAAGTTTTCATCAGTGATTATAAACACGTCACGAGGCCCTGTTATAGATGAAAATGCCCTAGTCAATGCTCTTAAAAATAATGAAATATGGGGCGCTGGTCTGGATGTGTACGAAAACGAACCAGAAATTCATCCAGAACTGCTTGAAATGGACAATGTTGTGTTACTGCCCCACTTAGGAAGTGCCACATCAGAAACCAGAGAAAAAATGAGTCAAATGGCAGCACGAAACATTATTGAAGTGCTTGAAGGACGAGAACCAATTAACTCAGTTTATTAAATAGAGAGACTTGCAAAATATCATTCGAGAACCTCCGCTATACCGTACAGAAAGATTTAAGAATCAAGAACGCTATATAGGGTATGGCAAGGGCATAGATCTGTAATTTTGCAAGCGCCTGAATAAAATAAATGACCCCCATGTAAGGACATTTGTCTAAACATGAGGGTCAATTTTTATTATATGCTTAAACTATGTTAAGGCGAGAGAGCATTTAATGTGCTAAAACGCCAGCGCTTACAAGCAAGTTTGTGATAACAAAGAGAAGAGGTATAGATAAAATGGTTCTAAAAACAAAGACTTTAATAACGTCTAGGAAGTTTAGTCCAATCTTGCTTTTTACAAGAATCATACCAGTCTCAGACATGAAGACAAGTTGCGTGAAGGCTAGAACACCAATAAAGAATCTGGCTGATTCTGAAACAGCTTCCCCAATGAAGAGGGCTGGAAGGTACATATCTGCAAAGCCAACAACAGCTGCAGGGGCCATCATCTTTGCAACTTCACCACTATAACCTGCTAATTGGAAAACGGGAATAAGTGGGGCGCTAATAGCGCTGAAAAAGCCTGTATATTCTGCGACAATTAGTGAAAAAGTTCCTACAAACATAATAATAGGCAAGAAACCAACATAGACATTCACCACACCCTTTAGAGCGTCTTTCATAGCTTGAAAAAGACTTGTATTTTCAGCCATTTCAGTGGCTTGTGAATAAGCGTATGATAGAGTGGATTGTCCATCAGGAATTTTAACAGTGGATGGTGTAGCGCCTTCATAATATGTTGCCTCAAACTTATTAAGTGGCATTCTCGAAGTAATCATCGCAAGAATAACGGTTATTAGAGCAATTGACCCATAAAAAATTGGGAAGATGCTGGAAAAACCAAGTTCTTCTGCAACAGCGGAAGCAAAGGCAATACCTACGATTGAGAAACTTGTTGCGATAACATAAGCCTCACGCTTGTTGTAATACCCCCTTTGGTACTGGGTATCTGTTACGACAATACCGATGGTTCCATCACCAACAAAAGATGCAATGGCATCTACCGCTGAGTAACCAGGAACCTTAAAAAGCTTTTGAACAATCGGACCAAATAGTATCCCAATGAACTCCACAGAACCAAAATGCGTGAGCAGAGGCAGCATTAAAAGGCCAACGAAAAAGGTGATGTAAAGTGTGGTTAAAAGACCACCATTACCTGCCATGACACCGCCTGTATTTGGATCGAGAATCATGTCTGCAAAAGGCATGCCCTCAAACCAACCTAGAAGGACCATAAGGTATAGGAATGACCCACCAATTCTAAGGATCTGATTGGGCCAAGATGTTTTAAAGACAGAGTTCCAGAAGTCGCTCTTAACTGTAATCCAATTAAAGAGGAGGGTCCCAAGAAGAACAATGCCAGCGCAGACCATGGTGAAACCTATGAAAACATTTAAAAAGTTTCCAGTGATCAAATTAATGATATGTGAAATAGCTATTTTTTCTTCCCCCATGAATTGAAAGGGAACAAGGAAAAAAATAAAACCCGCTAATGATAGCAAAATAAATTTAAACTTACCCAAGTGAATAAACCTCCATTTTTTCTTATGTTTTTACAACAAAGCCAGTATAACATGGTCATTTTGACGATGCAAACATTATACACAAATATGAATAAAAATACATATTATTCAGGCTGTTTGAGTATTTATGCGGTTTTAATATCGAAAATCAGCATTTTTATGTATAAACTGTATACAAATATTCTATTGCGTAAGCGTTCAATGTTATATGGCATGTAAAATGCCAGTGTCTTAAAGACAATCTAAAATCACGAATTTTGAATAACGTGTGTATATTCTTGAGGTGAAATTAACTTTCTGGATGGCGTTCTGGAAATATCATAAAAGACAAGAGCTGAAAAGAAACTTTGACATTGCAGGAGAAGACATCTATAATGGTGTAAATTGATCGTGCAAGATTAAAAGGAGGTTTCTATGAGTCAGAGTGTACTGAATCTAGATAGACAACTGTGCTTTAGAGCATATACTGCTTCAAGGTTGACCATTCGACTATATAAGCCATTACTCGATAAAATTCATCTAACGTATCCTCAGTATGTTGCAATGATGGTGCTGTGGGAAAAGAAAAGCATTGGTTTTAGAGATTTGGGGAAGAAGCTCCATATGTCTACAGGAACACTAACACCAGTAATTCAGAGACTCGAAAAGCTTGGATATGTGAAGAAGGAAAAGCATGAGACCGATGATAGAAAAACTGTTGTTGTTTTAACAAGTGCTGGAAAAGCACTTATGCCAGAGGCTGAGAAAATTCCTGTAGCCCTTGCCAAGGCGCTAGGATTATCGGTGGAGGCCTACAAAGAATATGCAGATATGCTTGACGACTTGTTGTTGAGACTTGAAAATGCAAAATAGATATTGATTAGTTCATCATCTGGTGTGGGAAAGATAATTTCTCACACTTTTTTATTTTAGTTGACGAAATCGAATATTTTAGATATATTAATCTTGTAAGATTAATCTAGTAAGATTAATATGAAATCCAATATTTAGTTCATAGGAATGATTAATAAGATGGTGAAGTGACAAAGACTTTTGCATAGATTTAAGCGCGTTATCCAGGGAAAAATTGCATAAAGCGATGGAGGGTACGAATGAAAACATATGATTTGATTGTTATTGGATCTGGATCTGGTGGGTTGACATCGGCATACACAGGCCTGGGATTTGGGAAGAAAGTATTGATTGTAGATAAAGAACTTCCAGGTGGAGAATGCACTTGGTCAGGCTGTATACCGAGCAAAGCTCTGATAAATGAAGCCAAGAAGGTTTATAGCGCTAAAAAGCTTGTCGGCGACTTTGAATATGACACAACAAAGGCAATGAACAGGGTTAAAGATGTGATCGCTAAGGTTTATGAAGGCGAATCTGTGGACAAACTAGGTGAGGACGGCATAGAGTTTCTACAAGGCCATGCCCGATTTGTTTCTCCAAAAGAGATTTTGGTTAACGGACAAACATATTCAGCTAAAAAATATATTATTTCAACAGGGTCATCACCTTTTATTCCTCCAATAAGGGGTATAAAGGATGTACCAATACTTGACAATGCGTCTTTGTTTAAACTCAACAAACTGCCTGATTCAGTTATTATACTCGGTGCAGGGGCAATTGGTACTGAAATGGCCCAAGCAATGAATCGGCTGGGGGTTGAAGTCCACCTGGTTGAAATGTCAGACCGAATTCTAGCAAGAGAAGAAGCTGAGTTTAGCCAAAGGTTAGAATATATATTGGCTGATGAAGGGGTCCTCATTCATACGAGCACCAAAGCCCTTTCAATAGAAAACAGCGAAGACGGTGTGGTTTTAAGTGTGGAGAAGGCTGGAAAAAAAGCTTCGATTATTGCAAAAGCCCTCCTTGTGGCAACAGGCAGACAGCCAAATGTTGAGGGTCTGGGTCTTGAAGAAGCAGGCGTTGACTATGACGATAAAAAAATACATGTCAATGCTTATATGCAGACGTCACAAAAACATATTTATGCTGTAGGAGATGTTGTTGGATCTTATCAGTTCTCCCACGCCGCCAACGTTGAAGGCATTCAAGCTGTGCAAAATAGTCTTTCCCCAATAAAGAGAAAAGTCAAGGATGAACATATGGCTTGGGTTACTTTCACTCAGCCTGAATTTGCAAGAGCAGGCCTGTTGGAGTCTGAAGCTCGTGAAAAATATGGGGAATCCATTCGTGTTTACACCTTTGATTTTGACCATCTCGACCGGGCTGTAACCAAGGGGAGATTCCTAGACCTTGATACAGCTTCAGATATAAATGAGGGTGTTAAGATTATACTTAGTGCTAAAGGAAAAGTGCTTGGCGCTTCAATCCTTGCAGATCGTGCAGGCGAAATGATTGGAGAAATTCAGGTTATAAAAACTTTGAACCATAATTTCAGCAAACTCTCAAAGGTGATTCATCCATATCCAACCTACAGTGAGGTTTTTAATAAAATTGGAAAGAAAGTCGCAATTGACAATATTTTAGGTCATCCACTTGTAAAACTGTTTAGAAAGTAGGGATTCAAATGAAATACGGATTTTTAATTCTTGGTCTTATACTTATTATTGCTGCAAATATGGTTATTAAGAACAATAAGACCCCAGAACTCGGACATGAGAATGGTGTATTAAAGGAATTATCAAAAAAACCAAATGGTGTTTCAACTCAGACAAATCAGTCAGAAAAGAAGGTCTTGCCTATACCTTTCAAAGGTGATTTGGAATCGACAAAGGCTGCAATCATCAAAGCCAGCAAAGCCTATGGCACTTGCGAAATCATTGAAGAAACTCAGACCTATATTCATATGATTTTTGTTACAGGCACAATGAAGTATAAAGATGATGTTGAGTTCTATTTTGACACTCAGAGCAAACAAATTGAGTGCCGATCAGAAAGTCGTGTGGGATACTCTGATATGGGGTTGAACAAAGATAGATACAAGTCCATTGTGTCGACTTATGAGTCTATGGACTAAAGGTTTTTATAAGAAGGAGTCCAGGCATCTCTTATAGAATAATTATCATTAGATAAGATCATTCAGTTCAGGAGGACATACGACCATGGACAAACTCCTTGAAATTTTTAGAGTCTTTCCCGAGTTTGAAAGCAAAAGGCTACGATTTAGGGATATTAAGCATACAGATGTTCATGATTTATATGAAATATATAGCAATGGAGCCACTTTAAAATATCAGGTTATTTCCCCCTTTAAATCAGAAAAAGAAATGACCAGGTATGTTGATGTCATCCATGATGGCTATCAAAACAGGTACTTTATACGTTGGGCTCTTGAGGAAAAAGAAAGCGGAAAGCTTATAGGATTAATATCACTTCATCATTTAGAACTTTGGAATTACAAGGCGGAAGTGGGTTATATACTCAATGAAAACTTTTGGAATAAGGGTCTGACGACGGAAGCCTTGGAAAAACTTATGGAAAAGGCCATAAAAACATGGGGGCTTCATAGGATAGAAGCCTTGATTCATCCTGGCAATATACCATCACTCAGGGTGGTTGAAAAGCTAGGGTTTTACAAGGCGTGCTATAAGAAAGAGTGTGCATTTGATAGAGAAAGTAATACGTTTCAAGACAGATTGATGTATGTGTATTTAGCCAAATAAGTTTTGAGACCACGCTGTCTTATTGCAAGTCTTATATTATTCAAGACTTGACAAGTTGCCAATAGATTTTTGGCAGCTTTTTTATTATTTCAGGCGCTTGCAGAATTATGGATTCACAGTTTTGTCATACCAACGTATAGAATTTTTGATTTTTTAAATGTCTTTATATGATATGACGAGGATTCTTGAATGAAATTTTGCAAGTTGCATAGCCAATGGTTAGGTTGAGTAATTGTAATTTGGTGTCTACTAGGAAAAGTGAAAATCTGTGTATGGCTGACTTATAAGGGGATTTTAGAAAAAGGTAAAATTACAGAATTTTATAAAATGATTATATTTATTGTTAAAAATGTTTTAAAATATTGAAAAAGTATTCACATATACTGAAAAAATGAGTATTATATTGATAATAGCATTTGATTTAAAGACCTCATGAAATCTATATTTGACGTTAGCAAACAATTGCAAGTCAGTCATATAGTGTGCTTTGAAAGTGGTCATGTAGATATTGTGAGTGAATGGCGTGGATACTTTGGAGTTCTTTAAGAACGAAGGGGGCATTTAATTGATTAACGAAAGAATAAAACAATTAAGAGAAGAAATGAAGAAAAACGGTATTGATGTTTACATCATTCCAAGTTCTGACCCGCATCAATCTGAGTATGTTCCAGAGCGATGGAAATCTAGAACATGGATTACGGGTTTTAAAGGGTCAGCAGGCACCGCCTAGTGACACTAGAAAAGGCGTATTTATGGGCTGATGGCAGATACCACATACAGGCTGCTGACCAATTAAAGGGTTCAGAAATTGAACTCGTTAAATGGGGTCTTGAGGGTGTGCCAGATGTTCATGAGTGGTTGGCAGAAAATCTTGAAGACGGTAAATGCATTGGTTTTGATGGCAATGTGGTCTCTTTAAGCACAAAAAAGAAATACGACGCGCAGGCCCTGCCTAAAAAGTTTACATACAAGACAGAATTGGATTTGATCGACTTGGTTTGGACAGATAGACCAGATATGCCAAGTGATGAGATTATGGTTCACCAAATGCCTTATGCGGGCAACACCGTGGAAGAGAAGCTGACAAAACTTCATAGTGAAATGGAAAAGTCTAACACGGACTATCAGATTATTACAACCCTTGATGACGTGGCATGGTTGTATAACTACAGGGGCAGTGACATAAGCTATAGTCCCGTAGCTTTGGCCTATGCTGTTGTGAGTTCAGAAAACGCTTGGCTTTTTATAGACGAAAACAAGCTAAGTGACGAGGCCAAAACACATTTTGAAAACAGCCGTGTAAATATTAAGGCTTACCAAGATATTAATGCCTTCTTGTCGAGTCTTCCAGCAGATGCTCAGGTGGCCTACGATCCGTCTCAGATTTCAGTTGCCCTTTATGCGTCACTATCAAATGATGTGATCCGTGTTGAAAACAGCAATCCAGTTGCAATGCTAAAATCTATGAAATCAGATGAAGAAATTGCCAACATGAGAAACTCTCAAGTGCGTGATGGCGTGGCTATGGTCAAGTTTATCATGTGGCTTGAAGAAGCTGTTAAAAATGGGGAAGCTTCTGAATTGAGTGCAGAAAAAAATGCTGTGTGAATTCAGATCAGAACAAGAACACTTTGTTGCGGAGAGTTTCCATACCATAGCCGGCTATAAGGAGCATGGAGCTATGATGCACTATTCAGCAACAGAGGCGTCAAATTATACTCTTAAGCCAGAAGGGTTTTTCCTATTTGATTCTGGTGGAAATTATCTTGATGGAACGACAGACATTACCAGAACAGTGGCCCTTGGTCCAGTTTCTGATCAAATGAAAAAAGACTTTACCTTAACTCTAAAGAGCCATATTGCCCTATCTCGATTAAGATTTTTACATGGGGCGACAGGGTCAAAAATTGAAATGATTGCCAGACAACCAATGTGGGCTGAAGGCCTTGACTATAAATGTGGGACAGGACACGGTGTTGGATATTTTATGAATGTTCACGAGGGCCCGCAAACCATGAAAATGGACCCAAATCCAGTCAAATTGCAACCAGGTATGATTCTAACCAATGAGCCAGGGGTTTACAGAGAAGGCCAGTATGGCATTCGTCTTGAAAATACCCTTGTCATTCAAAAGGACATTGAAACAGAGTTCGGTCTTTTCTTAAATTTCGAGACCATCTCCTATTGTCCGATTGATACAAAACCTATTGCCAAAGAAATTCTTTCTGAAGAAGAAGTTAAGTGGTTGAATGACTACCATAAAACTGTGTTCGAAAAACTTTCTCCATACTTGAATGAGGATGAAAGTTACTGGCTGGCACAGGCAACAAAGGCTATTTAGTTTTAAGTGATACATTAAAGCTAGGAAGAATCATATATTTAAACAGAATATGCGAAAAGCTGTCAGGGACATTGTTCCTGACAGCTTTTTATGTT